>MDSW01038801.1_pt1 | contig 26616 bp, 24 predicted proteins | sample 811171 | NCBI WGS metagenome assembly MDSW01 (sample SAMN05326641, study PRJNA326480) | marine metagenome | isolation source: seawater | place: Atlantic Ocean: North West | collected 2012 | reverse complement strand
ACCAATTAATAGTTTCCAGAATATTGAACTTGGCACTTTTCTTACTGCAGCCAAGATTAGATAGAATTCTACCATTTGAAGTGGCACAGTGATTAACCAGTCAATATATCTATATACTGTTGGTGTATCACCTGTCGTCACCCAAACTTCTCTCATATACATATAATGGATAAATGCAACACCAGTAACTAATCCAGCTACTGAAATTGAAGTTCTCCAAGATGCAGCTACTGTTCCTCTTTCAGCGAAAAAGAATACTGTAGTTGCGATCATTCCCATTGAAACAAGCCAGAATGAAATTCCTACGAAATCACCTACTTGTAACATGGCAGTCGCAGCATTAGCAGAGCTAGTTATACCTAAAAAGGCAACTGCCGCTAGTGCAATTAGACTTAATTTTCTCATGAAAACCTCCCTCGTTAGTTAGTTTTCTATTTAGTTTAATATTAAACTACTCAGTCAAATGATTTACTCTTCATTTCTGAATAATTGTCGGGAACCTTAATAAAATTTAAAGCTTCAGTGAAGTACTTTTTTTACAAAAAAAGCCCGTATTTCCTTGTTTTTTTATTTTTTTTTGGGGATATTTATGCTTAGTATGGATTTGAGGGTTAATTTTAGGAGGCCTTATAATGACAGGCAAATATAAGCAGATTTATGATTCTTCAATAAATAATAAAGAGAATTTTTGGAAAGATTTAGCTAATAACATTTTTTGGTTCAAAAAACCATCGAAAATACTTAACTCATCTAATCCACCTTTTTATAGATGGTATGAAGATGGTGTGACTAACACTTGTTATAATGCATTGGATATTCATATAGATAACGGGAACGGTGATAAAATTGCAATAATTTATGATAGTCCGATTACAGGGACTAAAAAGAAATTTTCATACAAAGAATTAAGAGAAAAAGTTTCAATATTCGCGGGAGCACTTAAAAGTCAAGGAGTAAAAAAGGGTGACCGTGTAATAATATATATGCCTATGATACCAGAGGCAGTAATTGCGATGTTAGCTTGCGGTCGAATAGGTGCGGTACACTCAGTAGTGTTTGGTGGATTTGCAGCTAATGAGTTATCTAGCAGAATAGACGACTCTAAAGCTAAATTAATTGTTACAGCATCTTGTGGATATGAACCTGGAAGAACGGTTCATTATAAGCCTTTGGTAAATAAAGCAATAGAGCTTTCTAAACATAAACCTGATAGATGTATCGTTTATCAAAGAGAAAAAGACAAAGCTGAACTTGATCCAAAACTTGATATCACATGGGAGGAGGCATTAAGAAAAGCTAAGCCTACTGAGTGTGAAAAAATGAATTCAAACGATTACGCGTATATTCTTTATACTTCAGGCACTACCGGACTACCTAAGGGTATAGTTAGAGATATTGGTGGACATATTGTAGCTCTAAAATGGACCATGAAGAATATTTATAATATCAATCAAGATGATGTTTGGTGGTCTGCTAGCGACATAGGTTGGATAGTAGGACACTCCTATATTGTTTATGGTCCTTTATTTTACGGTTGCACAACTATTCTTTTTGAAGGTAAACCAGTTGGAACACCAGACGCTGGAGTTTTCTGGAGAATAATTTCTGAACATAAGGTAAAATCTTTATTTACTGCTCCGACTGCAATCAGAGCAATTAAAAAAGAAGATCCTGAGGGTAAATTTTTTAAAAAATATGATTTAAGTAAGTTTGATACGCTATTTTTGGCAGGAGAAAGAGCTGATCCAGACACTATTAAATGGTTTGAAAATTTATCTAAGTCTCCCGTGATAGATCATTGGTGGCAAACTGAAACAAGCTGGGCAATTACATCTAGTTGTACAGGTATAGAAAAGTTTCCAATCAAATACGGATCTGCATTTAAACCAGTCCCAGGATACGATTTAAAAGTTCTTAATTCTGAGGGAAAAGAAGTTGGACCAGGAAAAATGGGAGATATAGTTGTAAAGCTTCCCCTTCCTCCTGGAACATTTCCTACTTTATGGGGAGCTGATAAAAGATATAAAGAAAATTATATGACTAATTATCCTGGTTATTATCAAACATATGATGCGGGACATATAGATGATGACGGATACGTTTGGATAATGTCTAGGACAGATGATATTATAAATGTTGCTGGCCATAGACTTTCTACAGGTGCCATTGAAGAGGTTCTTGCAGAACATAAGTCGGTTGCGGAGTGCGCTGTTATCGGAATAGCTGATAAACTCAAAGGGCAGATACCAATTGGATTATTAGCTTTAAAGGCTGGGGTGAAACAAAAAAATGAAGAGATTATAAAAGAATGCGTCTCAATGGTTAGAGAAAAAGTTGGCCCTGTTGCAGCTTTCAAAATAGCCATTGTTGTAAAAAGATTACCTAAAACAAGATCTGGTAAAGTTTTAAGAGGAACAGTAAGAAAAATCGCAGACAACGAACCCTACAAAATGCCAGCTACTATTGATGATCCAGCTATTTTGGATGAGATTAAACAAGATCTCAAAGATAATAATATACTAAAAGTTTAGTGGTTGACCTTTAGACTCTACTAAAATTTTACCATTAGACATAACTAAAACTCCATTTACAATAGTTCCTACTGGAAAACCTTTTACCTTATGGCCGTGAAATGGAGTCCAACCGCATTTACTAGCAATCATATCATTCTTAATTATAACTTCTTTATTCATATCTACCATTGTTAAATCTGCATCAAAACCCTCTTTGATAAAGCCTTTGTTCTTTATTCCAAAAATTCGACATGGATTTTCACACATCAAATTAATTAACTGGCTTAGTGTGAGCTTACCATTATTTACATGATCAATCATTACCGGAAAAATAGTTTGAACTCCCGGCATCCCTGATGGGGTATTAGGGTACTCTTTATTTTTGTTAGCTTTCAAATGAGGAGCATGATCAGAACCAAGTACGTCAACTACATTATTCTTTATAGCAGTCCAGAGCCTGTCATAATGTTCCTTCCCACGTAAAGGTGGATTCATTTGAGCGTAAGTCCCAAGATTATCGTAGCAATCAGGAGCAAATAAAGTTAAATGCTGTGGCGTAGTTTCAAAAGTGACATTTTTTTTGTGCATTGCTAAGAAATCTACTTCTTCTTTAGTGGTCACATGTAATACGTGAATTTTTTTATTAAAACGCTCAGCAATTTTTACAACTCTACGTGTAGATGACATTGCACATTCCACGTTTCTCCATTCTGGATGGGAATGAACATCTCCTTTCCTTATAAATTTTTTTCTTAATCTAATTATATCTTCATCTTCAGAGTGAATGGAAACTATCCTATCGCTGCTGGATATTACTTTCTCAATATCTGACTCTTTATCGACCAGTAAATTACCAGTTGATGATCCAGCAAAAAGTTTTACTCCACAGCATCCTTTAACATTTTTTAATTTCGCAAGCTGATCGGTATTTGATGGAGTTGCTCCAAAATAAAAAGCATAATTAGTATGCATTCTATTTTTAGCAGCACGAAGTTTTTTTTCAAATTCAGCTAAGTTTGCTGTTGGTGGGTTAGTATTGGGCATTTCAAACAAAGATGTAACTCCTCCTAACACTGCTGCTCTACTGCCACTCTCTAAATCTTCAGAGTCTGTTGAGCCTGGTTCTCTAAAATGAACTTGAGTGTCGATGATTCCAGGAATAATTTTCAAATTTGATGCATCAATTATTTTACTTTTATTAATCCCTTTTGGGCTAATTTGACCAATTTTTTTTATTTTGTTTGCGCTTATACCTAAATCTGTTTGAATAAGTTTTCCATCGATATAACAATGACCATTTTTAATTATAAGAGAAAAATTTTCAGACATATAAAATAATTTAATATACAGTATATATTTACAAAAATGGAAAAAGATCAAATAATAATTTTGGACGATAGAGGATTAATCTCTATTTCTGGGTCAGAAGCATTAGATTTTTTACAAAATTTAACTACAAATAATATAAAAAATGTTGATATTAACAATTCTCAATTCTCTTCAATTCTTACGCCCCAAGGCAAATATTTATGTGAATTCTTTGTGGTAAAATCAGATAAAGGCTATCTCATAGATTGTGAGAGAGATTTTATTGAAGAATTATTAAATATTTTAGAAAGATACAAACTTCAGTCAAAAGTAGTTATTGAAGATGTATCGTCAAAACATGTAGTTGGAATTATCTCAAAAGAAAAATTTTTAGAATTAAAAAAAAGTGAAATGTCAAATTTTAATACTTTTAAATATAGATCAAGCCCATTATTTATGGATCCAAGAACAGACGAGCTTGGGGCAAGAATAATATCGCCATTAGATAAACTTTATCTATCCATAAAAAAACTGTCCTTAAATATGATTGACAAAGAAACTTATTATAACAGAGCTTTTAAACTTGGAATACCAATTACAGGCTTAAAATATTTAAGAAATAATTTGTTTGGACTCGAAGCTAATATGGAAAAATTTGCTGCTATAGATTTCAAAAAAGGATGTTTTATTGGGCAAGAGAATACGGCGCGGATGAAGTTAAAAAATAAAGTTAGAAAAAGATTAATGCCATTAAAGTTAGAAAATACAATTAACACAGGAAGCGAAATCAAGTTTAAGGAAATAGTAGTTGGAAAAGTGTTAATTCCTAATCCTTATCCATTTGGATTGATAAAAATAATTGACCCAGATTTATCTGAGTTTAAAGGAATGGACTTATTAGTAGATAATAAGATCATAAGAATTATATGATTGGAGTTTTAGGTGGAATGGGAACACAGGCGGGTTTGGACTTTTGTAATAAATTAACAAAGTTTTATAGAGGAAAGTTAGATAGTAGTTATCCGATGTTTGTTTTATATAATAAGTCAAATGTACCAGATAGAATAAAAAATATTAATAAATATCAAAAAGTATTTAAAAGTTTGTTAAATGGTTGCAGTTTCTTAAAAAAAAATAAATGTAAGTTTATAGTGATACCCTGCAACACTGCTCATTACTGGTATGAAGATCTTTGTAAAAGAATTAGCACCCCTATACTAAGCATGCCTAAAGAAGTTTTTTTACAAGCTAAGAAAGAGTGTAAATCAGGATCTAAGATTGGACTTTTAGCTACTGAAGGAACAATTAATACAGGTGTGTATGATAAATACTTTCAAAAAAAATTCATAATAGTTAATCCAAATAAAATGATTCAAAAAAAAAATGTAAATAAATCTATAAAACTTGTCAAAATGGGCAAAATCAAGGAAGCGGGTCACGCTATTAAACCAGCAATAAATTATTTAATGAAAAGTAAGTGTAAAAAGATAATACTTGGATGTACAGAGTTGCCTATTGCAATCTTTGCATATAAACCTTTTAAAAATATTAAAATTTCTAAAATTTTTTTGGATCCAAATCTTATTTTAGCAAAAGCTGCTGTTGCAAAATATAAATTATAAGGCGTTTAATAATCTAGATAATGACGCTAATATTCCGTAACCGCTTAATTCAATAAATAAAATTACTAAAATTATAAGTAAAATACGTCTTTTTTTTTTTAAATAATCAAACATACAGTTGTTTTTAATATTTTTTTTTTAAATTCTCCAATAAAATCTGGTGCGGTCGGAGAGACTCGAACTCTCATGGGAAAACCCACACGGCCCTCAACCGTGCCTGTCTACCAATTTCAGCACGACCGCCATTTTAATGCGACAATAAATGAATGACAATTTCTTATCAAGTTGGTAAATTAAGAATATGAAATCAGTGCATGATAAAGAATTAGACAAGATTTACGAGAAAATTGCTAATGTAATTCCAGATATTGAGTGGGATTTTCACGCTCCTTATATAAAAAAAATAAATAAATTAAAAAAAGAAAAAAACGCTGTCATTCTAGCTCATAATTATCAGACGCCAGAAATTTATCACGGTGTAGCAGACATATCAGCTGACTCCTTAGCATTGGCAGTAGAAGCAGCAAAAACAGATGCTAACATAATTGTTTTGTGTGGAGTACATTTTATGGCAGAAACCGCAAAACTGATGAATCCAAACAAAAAAGTTTTACTACCAGACATGAATGCTGGATGTTCATTGGCATCCTCAATAACTGGAGATGATGTAAGAATGTTAAAAGAGAAATATCCAGGAGTTCCTGTTGTATCTTACGTTAATACTTCAGCAGATGTTAAAGCGGAAACCGATATATGTTGTACGTCCGCAAATGCGGTAAAGGTTGTAGAGTCATTAGGAGTAGACAAAGTAATATTTTTACCAGATCATTATCTTGCAAACTACGTGCAAAAAAATACAAAAGTTAAAATTATTTCTTGGCAAGGAACATGTATAGTGCATGAAAAGTTTTCAAGTAATGAAATTAACGACATAAGAAAACAAAATCCAGGAATAAAAATTATTGCTCATCCTGAGTGTCCGCCAGATGTAATTTCTGCATCTGACTTTGCCGGGTCAACTTCAAGTATGGTTAGATATGTGAAAAATGAACAACCAAAAAAGGTACTTTTAGTAACCGAATGTTCAATGAGTGATAATATACAAATAGAAAATCCTAATGTAGAATTTATTAAACCATGCAACTTATGTCCTCATATGAAAAAAATTACATTAAAAAAAATCTTAAACTGTTTGGAAAATGAAAGTAACGAAATTAAGATTGGTCATAATATTGCCTCCAAAGCAAGAGTTTCTGTGCAAAGGATGGCCGAGATAGGCCGTTAAGTAAGTGCAAAATTTAAATCAAAATTACATTTATACTATTGTAAAGAAAGCTTTGAATGAAGATTTGAAGCCCAAGGGTGACATAACAACTAAACTAATCTCTTTCAAGAATAAAAATCTAAAAGCAAAAATAATAGCTAAACAAACCGGTGTGATCGCAGGTTTACATTTTTGTAAGGCTGCTTTTAAAATAATTGGAAAAGAAAGTATTTTTAAATCTAAAGTAAAAGACGGGTCAAAAGTAAAAAAAAATAAAGTTATAGCAGAAATTAAAGCAAAAACTAAAACTATATTAACTGCGGAGAGAACAGCGTTAAATTTTTTAAATCATGCCTCAGGAATTGCAACAATAACAAATAAGTACGTTCAAAAAGTAGGAAAAAAAACGAAAATATGTTGCACAAGAAAAACAACACCTAATTTAAGATTGTTAGAAAAGTTTGCAGTAATGAAAGGAGGAGGGCTTAATCATAGATACAACTTGAGTGACGAAATATTAATAAAGGATAATCATATTAGTGCTGAGAAAAATCTTAAGAAATTGGTTATCAAAGCCATTAAATCAAAAAAAAAGGTGACTGTTGAAATAGAAAATGTGGTTCAATTAAAAGAAATAATAGGTTTAAAATTCAATAGAATTTTATTTGATAATATGAGTATTAAAAGACTAAAAAAATGTTTAAAAATTTGTAAAAACAAATATGAAACAGAATACTCTGGCAGTGCCAATTTAAAAAATATAAAAAAAATTTCAGGCACTGGTGTTAATAGAATTTCAGTTGGTGCCATCACACACAGCGCAAATGCTTTTGATTTAAGCCTTGAACTCTCTTCTTAATTGAGCTTGAGCAGCTGCAAGTCTGGCAACCGGTACTCTGAATGGCGAACAAGATACATAGTTTAATCCATTCCTAGAGCAAAACTCAATACTTTCTGGATCTCCGCCATGTTCTCCACATATACCTAACTTAATATTTTTATTCGTTTTTCTACCTCTGGCTGAAGCAATTTTAACTAATTCACCAACACCGCTTTGATCTATGCTAACAAAAGGATCAACTTCGAAAATTTTATTTTCAATATAATCATTTAAAAATTTACCAGAGTCATCTCGGCTAATACCGTAAGTAGTTTGTGTTAAGTCATTAGTTCCAAAACTAAAAAAATCAGCATATTTTGATATATTTTTTGCTTGAAGAGCTGCCCTTGGGAGTTCGATCATTGTACCAATAATATAATTTAGTTTTATATTATTCTCTTTTTCTAATTCTTTAGCAATTTTGTTTACTAATGCTCTTAATATTTTCAGCTCTTCTTCTGTCGATACTAATGGTATCATAATTTCTACAAAAGCAGATTTAATTTTATCTTGTTTTAGATCGATTATTGCCTCAAATATTGCTTTACACTGCATTTCATAAATTTCTGGGAAGGAGATTCCTAATCTGCATCCTCTATGTCCTAACATTGGATTTTCCTCGTGTAATTCATCTATTCTTTCTGAAATCTCTTTAGCAGCTAGATTCAAAGACCTGGCTACTTCTTCTTTATCTTTTGCTGACTTCGGCAGAAATTCGTGTAATGGAGGGTCCAATAATCGAACTGTTACGGGCAACCCTGACATTACCTTAAAAATTTTCTTAAAATCTTCTTTTTGATATGGAAGAATTTTTTCCAAAGCATTACTTCTGTCCTCTTTTGATTTTGACAAAATCATTTGTCTAACCGATAAAATTCTCTCTTCATCGAAGAACATGTGTTCAGTTCTACATAAACCTATGCCCTCTGCACCGAATTTTTTTGCTGTCATGCTATCTGCTTCTGTTTCAGCGTTTGTTCTCACTTTCAATTTTCTGTATTTATCTGACCATTTCATTACGGTTGAAAAATATCCGGAAATTTCGGGCTGAACAGTAGGAACAATGCCTTTCATTACCTTACCACTGCCACCATCTATGGTAATTAGTTCTCCCTCTTTAATTATCTCGTTTCTGGTTTTGAAAAGTTTAGCTTCATAATCAATAGTTATTTCACTTGATCCAGACACACAAGGTCTTCCCATACCCCTTGCAACAACTGCCGCATGACTTGTCATCCCTCCACGGGCAGTTAAAATTCCTCTAGCTGCATTCATTCCATGTATATCCTCTGGTGATGTCTCTAATCGAACTAATATTGTATCTTGCATCATCCCGTTTAGTCTTTCAGCTTCATCTGCTGTAAAAACAACTTTCCCACTAGCTGCACCTGGTGATGCAGGTAAACCCGAGGCTATTACCTCTTTTTTTACTTTATCATCTAAGGTCGGGTGTAATAATGTATCTAAGGTATTTGGATCTATTCTTAGTAACGCATCTTTTTTTGAAATTAATTTTTCTTTGACCATGTCCACAGCAATTTTAATAGCTGCTCTTGCAGTTCTTTTACCTGATCTTGTTTGGAGCATCCATAATTTATTATTTTCAACTGTAAATTCGATGTCCTGCATATCTCTGTAATGTTTTTCTAATTTAATAAAAACTTCAGTTAGTTGTTTAAAAACTTTTGGCATAGCCTCTTCCATCGATTGCTCTTTTGCGTTTGCTTCTATTTTGGCTGCTTTAGTAATATATTGCGGAGTTCTTGTTCCAGCAACAACATCCTCTCCCTGTGCATTGATCAAAAATTCACCAAAAAATTTTTTTTCACCAGTTGAGGGATTTCTTGTAAATGCAACACCTGTTGAACAGTCTGGTCCCATATTACCAAAAACCATAGATTGAATATTTACTGCAGTTCCCCAATGATCTGGGATTTGATTTAACTTTCTATAGGTCTTTGCTCTATTGCTATCCCATGAAAGAAAAACAGATATTATTGCACCAAACAATTGTTCCTCTACATCTTGTGGAAAATCTTTTTTTGTCTCTTTTTTTACAAGATTTTTAAAATTTTCAATTAATTCATCCCAATCTTTATCATCAAGTTCTGTGTCCTGAAGATATCCTTTTGTAAGTTTATAACTATCTATCATTTCTTCAAAAAGATGAGCCTCTATTCCAAGTACTACGTTACTGTACATTTGAATAAATCTTCTGTAACTATCTTTAGCAAATCTAGGATTACTAGTTTTTTTTGACAAACCAGCAACTGTTTCATCGTTTAAGCCTAAATTGAGTATAGTATCCATCATACCAGGCATTGAAACTCTTGCTCCAGATCTCACTGAAACAAGTAACGGATTTTTCAAATCTCCAAAACCCTTGTTAGTTTTAATTTCTATTTTTTTTAATTCTTTTTGAATATCTTTGAAAATTCCTTTAGGTAATTTTTTTTTATTTTTATAAAAAATATCACATACTTCTGTCGAAATTGTAAATCCAGGGGGAACGGGCAATCCTAATCTGCCCATTTCTGCAAGATTAGCTCCTTTGCCACCTAAAATCTTTTTTTTATCTTTGATTTTCTTAACTTTTACATCACTAAAATTAAATATTTTTTGTTTCATTAAATTCCTTCAAGCTTAGAAAAATTTATAAAATTGTCAAAAGTATTACAAAACATTTTTAATAACTCTAGACGATTATTCTTAATATCTTTGTTTTCATCATTAACTATTACTTTATCAAAAAAAACATCAGTTAAAATTTTAGTCTCAGATAAGCTTTTTAAAAGAAGTTCATAATCTTTATTGTTATTTTTTGCAATCAAGTCTTTTCTTATTTTGTGAATTCTTTCGTATAAAATTTTTTCTTCTTCCTTACGAAATAAGACTGCATCTGGTCTACCTTGAATGTCCTGACCTTTATTTTCTATAATATTATAAGCTCTTTTATATGAACTTATTGCATTTTTCCCAATTTCTTTTTTTATGTGTTTTTGCATAAGTAAATTTTTTCTGTATAAATCATAATAATTATCACCGATATGTGTGCTAAGAGATGCCTCAATAATATCTTTTTGAATTTTTTTCTCTTTAAGAATATTTCTCATTCTCTCCTTTAAAAAATCTAAAATTTCTTTTTCTACCGAATTGTTTTCGATTTTCACTCCGTGTTCCTCTAGAAGTCTTAGATTATAATTTATCAAATCTTTAACCCTTAAACTTAATTTATTTTCTATTACAATTTTTAACAATCCAATGGCTGCTCTTCTAAGAGCGAAAGGATCTTTTGAACTTGTTGGTTTAAAATTAATAGCAAAAAAACAAACTAAACTATCTATTTTATCTGCAATTGAAATTATACAGCTTAGAGTTTTTCTGGGGATTTTAGAATCGGTTCCTGTTGGAAGGTAATGCTCGCTTACTGATTGAGCTATATCCTCATCAAATCCTTGCGATATTGCAAAATGTTTTCCCATTATTCCTTGTAAGTCCGGGTACTCACCAACTAGATCTGAACAAAGATCAGTTTTTGAAATTGATGCAGCTATTTCTGCTTTTTCTTTATTAAAATTTAGCTCGTCAGACATAAAACTAGATAATTTTCTTAATCTCTGTGTTTTGTCAAAAACTGTACCAATTTTTTCAAAAAAAGTTATAGATTTTAATTTATTAATTTGTTTAATTAAATTTTTAGACTTATCCCTCTCCCAAAAAAAATTTGCATCGGCTAATCTTGACTCTACTACTCTTTGGTTTCCAGTTTTGATGATATTTTTAACGTCAGGCTTATTAGAAACGATAAAGAAGTTATTTGTAAGGTTATTTTTTGGATCAAATAAAGGAAAATATCTTTGATTAACTTTGAGAGTAGATATGATGATTTCTTTTGGAATTCTTAAGTATTTTTTGTCGAAACTAGCAAGAATAACGTTTGGATTTTCAACAATATTTGTAACCTCCTCTAGTAAAACCTCATCAAAATTCTCAATAAATTTTTGTTTAATCTTACTTTTGAACTTATTTAATATTATTTTTTTTCTATTTTCGTGATCAAATATAATTGAATTTTTTTTCATTAAACTTTCATAATCTTTAAATGAATTAATTTTTTTTTGTACCTCCTCACAGTTTTGTTCAACGAAAGTATGGCTCGTGCTCTCAATGTGTCCATACTTGAAAGTAATAATTTTATTGTTAAATAAGGCCAAAATTGAGTGTAATGGTCTCCCCCAAAATATTTCATTGTTTGACCACTTCATTGACTTCTTCCAGCTTATACTTTTTAAGATTTTAGGGATATTTATTTCCAATATTTCTTTTACATCTCTTTTTTTTTCCTTAGTTTTTAAAAAATAGAACTCACCTTTATCTATAGTTTTCTTTACAAGATCGTTATCTGATGCACCATGTGAGTTTAGAAATGCTTTAATTATTTCTTCAGGCACATTTATTCTTGGTCCTTTGATTTCTTTTGATAAATCTTTAGTGAAAAATGGTAAATTCTTAATTGATATTATTATTCTTTTTGGTGAAGAAAAAAAATCATGCTTCTTAAATGAAATGCCTTCTTTATTCAATAAACTTATAAAGCTGTCGCTTATTTGTTTTCTCGCGTTAATTTGTAATTTTGGTGGTATCTCTTCAGAATAAAGTTCTAATAGAAAATCTGCCATGTCTATTTTTGGGTACTAAGCCAAGCCGATCCAGAGCCTTTTGCCAATTCCCTGATCCTGTTTATATATCCGGTTCTTTCCGCAACTCCTATTATTCCTCTAGAGTCTAAAAGATTAAAAATATGACTAGCTTTTAAACATTGATCATAAGCTGGTAATGGCAAATTTTTTTTTAAAAGACTCAAACATTCTTTTTCAGCTAGCTCAAAATTTTTTAGTAAGCTATCAGTGTTGGCAACTTCAAAATTATATGTTGAATATTCCTTTTCTGCTTGATGGTAAACATCTTTATATTTAACACCATCATCGTTCCAATCTAAATCAAAAACATCGTTTTTTTGTTGAACAAACATACATAATCTTTCCAATCCATAAGTCAACTCAACAGGAATAGGTTTGCATTCAACGCCAAGCATTTGCTGAAAATAAGTAAATTGAGTAACTTCCATACCATCACACCATACTTCCCAGCCTAGACCAGCGGCTCCCAGTGTTGGGCTTTCCCAGTCGTCTTCTATGAATCTTATGTCATGATTTTTAACATCAATACCGATTGAAACTAAGCTTTTTAAATACATTTGTTTAATATTTTTAGGAGAAGGTTTAATTATCACTTGAAATTGATAATAGTGTTGTAATCGATTAGGGTTTTTACCGTACCTGCCATCTGTTGGTCTTCTAGACGGTTGAACATAAGCTGCTCTCCAGGGCTTTGGTCCTAAAGATCTTAAAGTAGTTGCGGGATGGAAGGTTCCTGCTCCAACTTCTAAATCGTAAGGCTGTAAAATAATACATCCATTTTTAGCCCAGAATTTTTGTAAATTAAAAATAATATCTTGAAAAGTAGATTTTTTATTTTTATTTAAATTTTTTTTTTTGGGCATTATAAACCAAATTTTTGCCACATAGCTTTTTCTTCAAAATTTTCGATTAAATTTTCAATTTGATTTTCCATGGAAGAAGACAACTTTTTTGCTAAGAAACCCTTAGTTTTTTCAAATTTTTTAATTACTACTTCTTCTCCGTATTTATCTCTTAAAATTTGATCTGCATTTCCTATTCCATCGACTAAACCGAGTTTAAGTGCTGCATTCCCAGACCAAAATTCCCCAGTAAAAATATTATTTTTTTCTGGATCTATTAATTTTTTGCCTCTGCTTTTTTTCACTATTTCAATAAAATTTGAGTGTAAGTCCAATTGTATATTTTTTAATCTTTGAACGTCCTCAGGTTTTTCGTCCACAAAGGGGTCTAAAGTACTTTTGTTTTTTCCAGCAGTGTAAACTCTTCTCTCAATACCAATTTTTTTTATGAGATCTTTAAATCCGAATGATGCAGAAATTACACCAATTGAACCGACTATTGAACTTGAATTTGCATAAATTTCATCTCCTGCACATGCAATAAAGTATCCTCCAGATGCCGCTACATCTTCTGCAAAAATTATAACTTCAGTCTTATTTTTTTTTGCCATTTGTTTTATGTAGCTATAGATTAAATGAGATTGTACTGGAGAGCCTCCAGGAGAGTTGATTGAAATTGCGACGACTTTGGGTTTTTTATAATTAAAAGCCTTTTTTAAAATTTCTTGTTGGCTCGCTAAATCAATCCCTTGTTTAAACTTTCCCACGGTTCCAATTATACCTGTTAATCTAACGTGAGGAATTATTGTTTTTTTTTTGAATATAGAGAACATAATGATTAATCTTATATCTTTATACCAATACAATGCAAAAAATTAAACAATAATTACGCTACTTCTAGTTGAATTGAGGTGCGTCACCGAGGTTTAATTTAAAAATTTATTATTAATAAAATCGATTATAAGGTTAATTAATGGGATCAGTAATACCTTTACAAAAATCAGTAAACACAGCTTATCTAGAATTAAAGAGTTTGGTTTCTAACAAACTATTAAAAGTTGAGGAGTTAATAGGTAAGAAACTTATAAGCGATGTCAGATTAATTAAATCAATGACTGATCATCATATGAATTCAGGGGGAAAAAGATTAAGAGCATTGATAACACTTGGCTCGGCAAAACTTTCAGGATATGAATTAGGCATTAGAGACATTAACTTTGCTGCTTGCATTGAATTAATACATTCAGCAACATTGCTTCATGATGATGTTCTAGATAATAGTTCAATAAGAAGAGGACAAAAAACAGCAAACAATATTTGGGGTAATCAGTCTTCAATATTAGTAGGAGATTATTTACTAAGTCGATGCTTTGAAATGATGGTAGAAGATGGTGACATGGAAATTTTAAAACTTTTGTCTTCTACTTCCTCTAAAATAGCGCAAGGCGAAGTTCTTCAATTACAACATAAAGGCGAAGCAGATTTGCTTGAGGATACTTATATAAAAATTATTAATTTAAAAACAGCATCACTTTTTTCTGCTGCTGCAAAAACTGGAGCATGTGTGTCTGGTTGTGATGAAAAAGAGAAAAATGCATTAGAGTCTTATGGTAAAAATTTAGGTCTTGCGTTTCAAATAGCTGATGATGCTCTAGATTATTATTCAAAAGAACTAGTTTTTGGAAAAGAAATCGGAAAAGATTTTTATGAAGCAAAATCGACTCTTCCGCTAATAATAATTTTTCAAAGAGCAAATAATTTAGAAAAAGAATTTCTAATAAAGTCTTTAAAAAAAGAAGTTAGAACAAAATCGGATTTTGAGAAAATAATGACGCTAATAAAAAAATATAATGCAGTTGAAGAAACATTCAAAAAAGCTGAGTACTTCGTAAATGTTTCAAGAGATGCTCTAGGTATTTTCAAAGACTGTAAAGAAAAAAAAATATTACAAAGCTTAACAAGTTTTAGTCTAAAGAGGTCTTTTTAAGGATATAAAAGTTCTCTTACCCATTTCTCATTGATTTTTTTATAGTTTAGTCTCTCATGTATTCTTCCTTCTCCATCTAACCAAAACTCTATCTCTTGGGGAATTACTCTCCAACCTGACCAATAAGGTGGTCTGGGTACTTTATTTTTATCGCTATATTTTTTTTCATATTTTTTTATTTTTTCAACAAAAGTATTTCTATCTTTCATTACAGTTGACTGTAATGATGACCAAGCTCCAATCTTATTTTTGTAAGGTCTCGAATGAAAGTAGTCATCTGCTTCTTTGTCACTTACTATCTCAACCTCGCCAGTAACTCTTACCTGCCGCCTTAAGCTTTTCCAGTGAAAACACATTGATGCTTTTTGATTAGATTTTAATTCTTTACCTTTTTTACTTCCAAAATTAGTATAAAAAACAAATCCTTTAATAGAAAAATCTTTCAATAAAACCATCCTTACGCTTGGTTGATTATTAGAGCTAGAAGTAGCTAAGGCTAGAGCATTTGGATCATTTATCTCGGTCTCTTTGGCTTTAGAAAACCAATTTTCGAATAAATCTATTGGATTTTCCAAATCCAGAAAACATTTATCTAAACCGAGTGTATTTTTGCCATTTTTTTGATTCATATATTCCTTAAAATAATCTATACATTAAATAATTATGTCTTTTAATACTTTTGGTAAAATTTTTAGGTTTTCTACTTGGGGTGAGTCTCACGGCCCTGCTATAGGCTGTATTATTGATGGTTGTCCTCCTAATATATCCATTTCTGAGAGTGATATTCAGGCTGATATGGATAGAAGACGTCCTGGTCAGTCAAAATTCACAACTCAAAGAAAAGAATCTGATAGCGTAAAAATTTTGTCAGGTATATTTCAAGGCAAGACAACTGGTACACCTATATCGATAATAATCATGAATGAGGACAAAAGATCCAGAGATTACGAAACAATAAAAGATAAGTTTAGACCCGGTCATGCCGATTATACATACTTTAAAAAATATGGGATTAGAGATTACCGAGGCGGAGGAAGGCAGTCAGCTCGTGAAACTGCGTGTAGAGTAGCAGCAGGAGCTGTAGCAAAAATAGTTTTGAAAAAAATATTAGGAAAGAAATTTAAAATTATCGGTGCAGTTACTCAACTAGGGATTATGTCCTGTGATACAGGAAGATGGGATGAAAAACAAATTAGAAAAAACCCATTTTTTTGTCCAGACAAACGATCAGTTAAATTATGGGAAAAGTATCTTTTAGCAGTGAGAAAATCTGGATCATCTTGTGGTGCGGTGATTGAACTTAGAGCTTCGGGTGTACCAGTTGGGTTAGGTGCTCCTATTTATTCTAAGTTAGATGCTGACTTAGCTTCAGCATTAATGAGTATAAATGCTGTAAAAGGAGTAAATATTGGTGCAGGTATGAGTGCTGCTTCTTTAAGTGGTGAGCAAAACTCAGATGAAATGTTAATGAGTTCTGGTAAATTAAAATTTAATTCAAATAAAGCAGGCGGAATTCTTGGAGGTATTTCATCAGGTCAACAAATTACAGCTTCGTTTGCGGTTAAACCTACTTCTTCAATTTTAAATTCAAGAAAAACTATAAACAAAAAAGGCAAAAATACAAATATTTCTGTTAAAGGGAGGCATGATCCATGCGTTGGTATAAGGGCTGTTCCCATAGGAGAAGCGATGATGAGTTGTGTAATTCTGGACCACTATTTATTAAATAGAGCGCAGTGTGGTTAGACCATATTTTTATTCTTAACAAAAACCACTTTTGAATTAAGAGCTTCTTCAATTTTATTTACAATGGACGAACTATTTAATCCAGCCTTATCATACATGTTGTAAGGAGTATCTTGATCAATAAACACATCAGGTAAAATCATAGATCTAAACTTTAAACCTCCATCAAAAACCCCTCTTTCAGATAAAAGTTGCATCACATGTGAGCCAAAACCACCTACAGACCCCTCTTCAATTGTTATCACGAGTTCATGATTGGTTGCTAATTCAAGGATTAATTTCTCATCTAAGGGTTTGGCAAACCTTGCGTCCATTAAGGTTGGACTAATATTTTTTTTCTTCAAAACTTCAATTGCTTTTTTACATTCATATAGCCTTGCACCAAAATTAATAATTGCAACTTTTTTTCCCTCAGTAATTATTCTACCTTTTCCAATTTGAAGAATTTCATTAATATTTGGAAGCTCCAATCCGTAGCCATTTCCTCGCGGATATCTAAATGCTGATGGCCTATCATTAATATTAACAGCAGTATTAATCATTTTTACAAGCTCTGACTCATCGCTTGCAGCCATCACAACAAAATTAGGTAAGGTACATAAATAAGTGATATCAAAAGAGCCTGCGTGTGTTGGGCCGTCTGCTCCTACCAATCCAGCTCTGTCTATTGCAAATCTAACAGGCAAATTTTGAAGCGCCACATCGTGAACAACTTGATCATACGCTCTTTGTAAAAATGTCGAGTAAATAGCTGCAAAAGGTTTGTACCCCTCTGTTGTGAGTCCAGCTGCAAATGTAACTGCGTGCTGCTCAGCTATACCTACATCAAACATTCTGTCCGGAAATTTTTTTTCAAATAAATTGAGTCCAGTGCCTGATGGCATTGCTCCAGTAATACCAATTATTTTTGTGTCTTTTTCAGCATGTTTAATTAAAGTTTCAGCAAATACTTTTGTATACGATGGTTTATTTGAAATTGACTTATTTTGTTCTCCAGTTATCACATCAAATTTTGATACACCATGATATTTATCGCCTGATGTTTCAGCTGGCTTATAACCTTTTCCTTTTTGAGTAATTACGTGGACCATAATTGGGCCTTGGTGTGAAGAATTTTTTACATTTTCAAAAATTTGAACAAGGTTATCCACATCATGTCCGTCTACTGGTCCAATATAATAAAAGCCTAATTCACTAAATAATGTTCCACCTGTAACTATTCCCCTTAATATATCTTCAGCTTTACCGGCTCCCTTACTAAATCTTTTGGAAAAAGCTGATGTAATAAGTTTTATTGTTTCTCTTAAACTAAAGTATAGTTTTCCTGATAAAAGTTTTGCTAAATATTTACTCATCGCACCTACAGGTTTGGCGATTGACATATCGTTGTCATTTAAAATTACAATCAATTTTGATTTTAATGCACCCGCATTGTTCATTGCTTCATAAGCCATTCCTGCGCTCATAGCTCCATCTCCTATAACAGCAATAACGTCATTTTTATCATTAGAAAGTTTTTTAGCCACTGCCATACCCAAGGTAGATGAAATAGACGTTGAGCTGTGAGCTGCTCCAAAAGGATCATACTCGCTCTCGGTCCTTTTAGTAAATCCTGATAGTCCCCCACCTTTTCTTAAAGTTCTTATTTCTTTTTTTCTTCCAGTTATAATTTTATGAGGGTAACATTGATGACTAACGTCCCAAACTAATTTATCTTTTGGTGTATTAAATACATAATGTAGGGCTACAGTTAGTTCTACAACTCCTAGGCCAGCCCCTAAATGTCCACCAGTTTCCGAAACTACATCGATAAGTTCTTTTCTCAATTCTTCTGAAACTTGCTTTAAATTTTTTTTATCTATTTTTCTTAGATCCGACGGAAAATTTATTTTATCTAATAAATTGCTCATTAAAACTTTCTATTGTGCACAAATTCAATTATTTTACTAATCTCATATGCTTTTTTTCCATGTTTTTCTAATTTTCTCAATATATTTATTTTTAAATTCAAAGCGTATTTTTGAGCTTTTTCATAACCTAATAATCGTATTAAGGTAGATTTTCCTTTTTTCTTGTCTTTTTTAATCGGCTTACCAACTTTAGATTTTTTCCCTCTTACATCTAAAAAATCATCTACTAACTGGAATAAAAGTCCAATGTCCTCTCCCAATTTAGACATGAATAATTTTTCCTTTTTTTTCTTATTGGCGAGAATTGCTGGGGCAAGGCAACAAAATTGAAATAATTTACCTGTTTTTTTTCTTTGCATATTTAGTGTTTTATTAAATGAAACTCTTTTTTTTTCAAATTTTAGATCTAATTCTTGTCCTCCCGCTATTCCTGAGTGACCTGAGCAATTAGCAAGATTTTTGATTAATTCAATTTTAATCTGTGGTTTAACTTTAAAATCTTTACTCGACAAAATTTCAAAAGCTAAAGTTAATAAAGAGTTCCCTGCTAAAACAGCTGTTGACTCTCCAAATTTAGCATGAGTAGATAATTTTCCTCTTCTAAATTTATCATTATCCATACATGGCAAATCATCATGTATTAAAGAGTATGAATGAATACATTCTACTGCTGAACACAAATATATAAGATCTTTTTTCTTTAAATTGAATATTTTCCCAGTGCTGAAAATTAATGTAGAGCGAATTTTTTTTCCTCCTGATATTATTCCATATTTCATTGGAACAAGAAGTCCACTAGATTTTTGTCTCTTTAAAAACGCTTTAATAAAATTATCAACTTTTTTTGCGTTTAAATTAAGATTTGAAGAAGCCATTAAATTTTCTTTTTGCCTAGAGAGGATATTTCTTTTACTCTTTGTTTGAATAAATTATCCACGTGTTTATTTAGTTTCATAAGTCTATCATAGCTCTTACCAAAAGCTTTTATATCTGACTTCTCGTTTTCTAGTTTATCTAAAATTTCATTTATTTCATCTTTAGTATCTTTTAATGATTTACTTTTGATGTCAGCTGGAATATTTTCACTTTTCATAAATAATATAATAATGACATTATGAAAAATATCTATTTAAATATAACCAAATTTAATGAAAAATCACTTAAATCTGCAATATCGTTTTTAAAAAAGAATCATGTATTAGGTATACCTACTGAGACAGTTTATGGTTTGGGCGGAAACGCCTACTCAGATTTAGCTGTAAGAAGAATTTATAAAATTAAATCAAGGACAAAAAAGAACCCACTTATCATTCATTACTATTCTATAAAGGATGCTCTAAAAGATGTGGAAGTTAATGAAAATTTTTTAAAAATTTATAAAAAATTTTGTCCTGGTCCCATAACGTTGATAGTTAAAAAAAAGTCAAATTCTAAAATTTCAAAGTATGCAAGCGCTGAACTTCAAACAGTAGGTATCCGATTTCCAAATCATAGTTTAACAAGAAAACTATTAAAAAAAATCAATTTTCCTCTTGCTATGCCAAGTGCAAATAAATCAAAAAATATAAGTCCAGTTTCAGCTTACGATGTATATGATGAGTTTGGATCTTCAATTAAAATGATACTTGACGGAGGCGAGTCAAAAATAGGTGTTGAGTCAACAATTGTTGATGTAAGAAATGATATAAAAATTTTAAGACCAGGTTTTGTGACATCAATGAAAATTAAAAAATTATTAAAAAAAAATATCAAGATAAAACGAAAAAGTAATCAAATTATCTCACCAGGCAATCTGGGGAAACATTATTCTCCAGGTATACCGATGATACTAAATGCATTGTCTGCTCCTAAAAAATATGCATTCATTTGTTTTGGCAAAGAGAAAAGCAATCATCCGAATTCTTTTAATTTGAGCACAAATGGTAATCTTGAGGAAGCTGCAAGAAATCTTTATAAAATCTTAAGAAAAATAAAAAATTTAAAGTATAAAAAAATATATGTTAAAAAAATTCCAAATAAAGGTATAGGATTAGCAATTAATGATAGAATTAAAAGGGCTTCAAATTAATGAAAATAGAAGTTAAAAAATTAACAAAAAAATTTAATAATGCTATAGCTGTTAACAATATAAGTTTTAAAATACCAAATAATTCAACTATTGGTCTTCTTGGTCCTAATGGTTGTGGCAAAACAACGACTATAGGAATGATGCTAGGTTTAATAAAACCATCGAGTGGAGAAATACTGATAGATGACAAAAATTTAGATAGTTTAACCAGAACAAATTATCTTAGTAAAATAAATTTTGCCTCTCCATATATTGAGCTTCCAAAAAAACTTACAGTAAAAGAAAATTTAGATGTATATGGTAGATTATATGGTGTTCATGATTTAACGAAAAGTATTAACGATATAACTAAGAATCTTGATTTAAATAAATTTTTAAATAAGAGAACAGGAGAACTTTCATCTGGACAAAAGAATAGGGTCTCTTTAGCTAAGTCTCTAATTAATAAACCAAAGTTTTTATTTCTTGATGAACCGACTGCTAGCTTAGATCCTGACATTGGTGACTTTGTTAGAAAATATATTGAGGATTATAAATCAAAAAATCAATTAACAATATTATTGGCATCACACAATATGGATGAGGTGGAGCGTCTTTGTGATGGTGTAATGATGATGAAAAAAGGTAAAATTGTGGATGAGGGCACTTGTAAAGATTTAATTATAAAGCATGGAAGAAACAATTTAGAGGATACGTTTTTAAAAATAGCTAGGAGTGAAAATGAGATGGCATAAGATTTACGGTCTAAGTTTGAGGCACTTATATTTAATTAAAAGCTCATTTCCAAGAATATTAGACCTTATATATTGGCCCTCTATACAAATTTTTCTATGGGGTTTTATATCAAAATTCTTTACAATTAACTCCTCATATTACAGCGATACGGTAGGAATAATACTAACTGCAGCAATATTGTATGATTTTTTATTTAGATCTAGCATAAGTTACAACATGATGTTTTTAGAAGAGATTTGGAGTAGGAACTTTACGAACTTATTTATAGCACCTTTAAAAATTAGTGAGATAATTACAGCTTTAACTTTTACTGCAATTATTAGAACTTTAATTGGTACTATTCCAGCTGCCCTACTAGCTATACCTTTATTCGGTGTTTCAGTTTTAAAAATTGGCCCCGTGTTAATTTTTTTATTAATAAGCTTGTATATATTTGGAATAACTTTAGGTTTACTAGTCACTTCTGGCCTAATAAGATTTGGGCCATCTTTTGAAAATATAGCTTGGGCTAGTTTATTCTTCTTAGCGCCTTTAGGGTGTATATATTATCCAATTGAAATTTTACCTTATTGGCTTCAAATAATAGCAAAAGGATTACCATTGGTACACATCTTTGAAGAAATGAGAAATATTTTAATAAATGATGTAATTAATTTTTACGCAATAAGCATTAGTTTTTTTATTTCACTTATTTATTTTATTTTCGGTGTGATTGTATTTTATTTAGCTTACTATGGGGCTCTTAAAAGAGGAACTTTAATAAATATAGGAGAATAATGAAACTAGTTGATGCTTTTATGTATTTCGATGAGGATCTAATGTTAGATTTAAGATTAAATATATTAAACGATATTGTGGACACCTTTGTAATTGCTGAAGCTACAAAGGATCATGCTGGAAATGATAAAAAGTTAAATTTTAATATAAAAAATTTTAAAAAATTTGAAAACAAGATTAAATATATAATTGTAGAGGATATGCCAGAAATTACAAAATATTTTAAAAAAAATTGGGAATCTGCTCATTTAAGAGATCAATTTCAAAGAAACTCTCTTGCGAGAGGTTTTAAAGATTTATTGAATGATGACCTTATTATGATATCTGATATTGATGAAATTCCTGACCCAAATAAAATTAATGAATTTCAAATTAAAAATAAATATGGTTGCTTTATTCTAAAAAATTTTCAATCTAAATTTAATCAAATAAATGTAACTGAAAATAATTGGAGTGGTACTAAAATATGCAAAAAGAAATATCTAAGATCTCCCCAATGGTTGAGAAACATCAAAACAAAAAAAAGACCATTTTGGAAATTTTATAAACCAAAAGAGCCTCAACTGATTTTAAATGGAGGTTGGCATTTTAGCTATTTAAAAAAACCGATGGGTATATCGAACAAAATAAAATCATTTGCTCACCAAGAATTCAATAAAGAAAATTTTACTGATGTAAATAAGATTGAAAAAAAAATAGTAAATATGTCAGATATATTTGGTAGAGATTATATCTACAAAAAAGTTGAGTTAGATGAGTCTTTTCCAAAATACATACTTGATAATCAAGAAAAATACAGAGAGTGGATTCTATGATTGGTGCGCCCGGAAGGAGTCGAACCCTCAACCTTCTGATCCGAAGTCAGACGCTCTATCCAGTTGAGCTACAGGCGCTTTTTTTACAATCTAATGCATATGTCAAATAAAACAATAATTTTTTTCGCATCCAAAGAAGATAATAAACAAAGAATAGATATTTGCTTAAGTAAAAAGCTTAAAAATCAAAGTCGATCAAATTTAAAAAAAGATATAATTGAAAAAAGAGTAAAAATTAATGGAATTATAATTTCTTCACCATCAAAAAAAATAAAAGAAAACGATAGGATTGAAATTAAAATTAATGAGGGTGAAAAATCAAAGTTAAAAGGTGAAAAGATTAGCCTAAATATTATTTATGAAGACAACGAATTACTTATAATAAATAAACCTTCTGGAATGGTTGTTCATCCTGGGGCGGGAAATAAAAGTAAAACTTTGGTTAATGGACTGATTTTTAAATACAAAAATCTCTCAAATATAAGTGGTATGCAAAGACCAGGAATTGTTCATAGAATAGATAAAAATACTAGTGGACTTTTAGTTGTAGCTAAAAACAATTATGCTCACACTCAACTTAGCAATCAATTTAGTAAACATACTATAAACAGGAAATATATAGCTTTAATTTGGGGTGTTTTAAGGCCTTTAAGAGGAAAAATAGAAACATTAATAACTAGAGATTTAAGAAACAGACAATTAATGACAGTTAGCTTTAGTAAAGGTAAAAAAGCAATTACTCATTACGAGACACAACGAGTTTTCTTTGCTAAAGATTTACCAAAAATAAGTTTAGTTGAATTTAAACTTTTAACGGGACGAACTCACCAAATCAGGGTACATATGAATTATAAAAAAACTCCTATTCTTGGAGACAGTAAATATAAAAAGAAAGTTACAAAATTTAAAAAAATAAATTTAGATTTTAAAAAAATTCTCAATAAATTAGATGGGCAGTCTTTACATGCTAAAACTCTAGGTTTTACTCATCCATCAAAAAATAAGTACTTGGAATTTAATTCAGATTTACCGAAAAATTTTAAAAATACCTTGAAAATACTTGAAAAAATTACTGATTGAAAAATTTCAATTAGATATATAAGTATATTATTCATATGAAAAATGAAAAAGAAATGTCCAATTTACCAGTTCCAACCTCTGGTGGTCTATCAATTTATTTGACACAGATTAAAAAATTTCCAATGCTTGATGCTGAGGAAGAATACATGTTGGCTAAGAATTGGAGAGAAAATGGTAATCTTAAAGCGGCTCATAAATTAGTAACTAGTCATCTACGTCTTGTTGCAAAAATTGCAATGGGATATAGAGGTTATGGATTACCGGTCAACGAATTAATCTCTGAGGGAAATATTGGCTTAATGCAGGCGGTTAAAAAATTTGATCCTGATAAAGGTTTTAGGCTTGCCACTTATGCAATGTGGTGGATAAAAGCCTCTATACAAGAATACGTTTTAAGATCATGGAGTCTTGTAAAAATGGGAACGACTACGGCTCAGAAGAAATTATTTTTTAACTTAAAAAAAATTAAAAATCAAATTGCTCCAAATCAAGAGGGAGATTTGAGAGAAAATCAAGTAAAAGAAATTTCCAAAAGGCTTGACGTAGATTCCAATGAAGTTGTGAGTATGAATAGAAGAATGATGGGACAAGAAAAGTCTTTAAATGATCCAATCAAAAAGGGAGAAAGTGAAGAATGGCAAGATTGGCTGGTTGATGAAAGTTTAGATCAAGAATTAATTGTATCTCAAAAACAAGAATACGATGATAAAAAAGAATTATTATATGAGGCAATTAAAATTTTGAATGATCGAGAGAAAGAAATCATTCAAGCTAGAAGATTAAGTGAAAATCCAAAAACTTTAGATGAATTAAGTAAAAAATATAAAATTAGTAGAGAGAGAATAAGACAGATAGAAACAAAAGCATTTGAGAAGCTTCAAAAATCAATGCTTAACTCAAGCAAATCTAAAAATTTACTTCCTTCTAATTAAAAGGATTTTCAATAAGAATAGTGTCTTTTCTTTCTGGGCTTGTAGATATACTTGAAATTTTTGTCTCTATAAATTTTTCCAATTCGCTGATATAAGTTTTTGCATTTTTTGGAAGTTCATTTAAATTCTTTATTCCTTTAGTTGAAGATTTCCAACCTTTGAATACTTTATAAATAGGTTTTACTTTAATTTGATCACTAACTGCTGCAGGCAAATAATCTATTGTCTTTCCATTCAAATTATATCCAATACACATTTTAATTTCCTCTAATTCGTCCAAAACATCAAGTTTAGTTAAAGCTATACCGTTTATCCCAGATATTTTAATTGTTTGCCTGACTAAAACGCCGTCAAACCAACCACATCTCCTTTTTCTACTGGTGACTGTGCCAAATTCTTTTCCACGATTGCCTAATGTTTCACCAATTTCATCAACTAACTCAGTTGGAAATGGGCCTGATCCAACTCTTGTAGTGTAAGCTTTGGTTATACCTAAAACATAATTAATGGTGCCTAATCCGCATCCTGTACCTGTTGCAGCAGCTGATGCGACTGTGTTTGATGAGGTAACAAAAGGATAAGTACCATGGTCTACATCTAGTAGAATTCCTTGAGCACCTTCGAATAAGATTTTTTTTCTTTGTGACTTAAATTCATCTAACTTTTTCCACACTGGTTGTGAAAATTTTAAAATTTCAGGAGCTATTTTAAGTAAATCCTTTTTTAATTTCTCTTTTTCAAATATTTTTTTTCCTAAACCTTTTCTAATGGCATTATGGTGTATTAACACTGTTTCTAGTCTCTGATCTAAATTAATTTCAGAGGTTAAATCCATCACTCGTATAGACCTTCTTCCGATTTTATCCTCATATGCAGGGCCAATACCTCTTCGCGTCGTTCCAATTTTTGCTTTTCCTGCAGCGTCCTCTCTAATCTCATCCATTTCCCTGTGAAATGGCAATATCAGATTAGCAGACTCTGATAGAATAAGATTTTTTTCATCAACTTTTACTCCTTTTAGTTTAATCTCTTTGATTTCCTCAAGAAAAGCCCACGGATCTACAACAACTCCATTTCCAATGATTGATATTTTATTTTTTCTTACTATTCCTGAAGGTAGCAAACGTAGCTTGTAAGTGACTCCATTTATTACCAATGTGTGGCCCGCATTGTGTCCTCCTTGAAATCTTACAACTATATCAGCTTCGCTTGAAAGCCAATCGACAATTTTACCTTTTCCCTCGTCGCCCCATTGAGATCCTACAACCACTACATTTTTCATTATCTAAATTTCCTATTAATTTTCATTGAGCTTAAATGATTAATTGGACCATTTCCCTTTCCATATTTCGGATTAGATCTAATTGATTGATTAACATATTTAATGCCAAGCTCACAGGATTTATTTAAAGTTTTTCCACATGCTAAGAAAGTTGT
>MDSW01192138.1_pt1 | contig 26628 bp, 26 predicted proteins | sample 811171 | NCBI WGS metagenome assembly MDSW01 (sample SAMN05326641, study PRJNA326480) | marine metagenome | isolation source: seawater | place: Atlantic Ocean: North West | collected 2012 | reverse complement strand
TGGTAGCGGAGGAGGGATTTGAACCCCCGACATCACGAATATGAGCCGTGCGCTCTGACCAACTGAGCTACTCCGCCAAAAAAATTCTTATATTTATTTAAGTATCATATTTTAATTTTTTATAACACAAATATAATGAATAAAGATTAATATTAATTAATTATTGTTTTAAGGCCTTGAGTCAAAGAAATTAATTTTCTGTTAATTACTGACTTCATAATTTTTATATCTGGTTTCCTTCTAGTCATATCACCTTCTTCTAAGGCAGGTAAAAACTTTATTTTTGAAGATGATTTTGTGATTTTTTTTATTTTTTTAGCAAGATCATACATTGATATTTCTTTATCATTTCCAATATTAACTATGTTATTTACAAGTTTTTTTGAATTTAAAATTTTTATTGTAGCATCGACGTTATCATCAATGTAGCAAAATGTTCTAGTTTGTTTACCATTTCCATATATTGTAATATTTTGATTTTTTTTACAAAAATTTATAAATTTAGAAATTACAAAATCTTTACTTTGATTTTTTCCATAGGTATTAAAGAATCTAAATATATTATAATTCAAATTATATTTTTTTTTGAACGCTTTACAAAAACATTCCCCAACATTTTTAGTAACTGCATATGGTAATTTTGAATTTAGTGGAGTTGAATGTTCATTTTGTGGAAAATCGACAGGTTCACCATACACTTCAGATGAAGATGAAAATAATATTCTTTTCACTCTAGTCTTTGCGGCATACTCAAATATATTTTTAAAGCCATCAATATCTTTTAAAACTAATATTGGATTTTTAATTGTTCTTTCGACCCCTACTAAAGCTGCATAATGAAAAATATAATCATATTTCTTATTAAAAATTTTTTTTCTAAAATCTGAAAAGTTATTTAAATTACAATTTATAAGATTAAACTTTGATGAAATAGGTAAATTATTTTTTTTACCTGTTGTAAAATCATCAAGAATATCAACTTTGTTATTATCTCTTAACAAAGACTCTGATAATGCACCTCCTATAAATCCTGCACCACCTGTAACTAAAATTTTTGCCATTTAAAAAAATTAATCTAATTTATTATATATATCTTTGTAAGTTATAATCATAGTTTTGTTTAATGGTAGTTTTTTATCAACATTTTTAATATTTCTATATGCATCTCCATTAGTGACTAATATTGTTAATTCATTATCATTTAGACTTTTATTAATAATTTCGTTTGCGACCAGAAGTTTTGTATTATTTGGATTTTCTTTTAAAATATGTCCAATCATACTTTTTATTCCCCAGTCTTCAAGGCACTGAGCACCATAATATGTTCTAAGTTGATTATATTCTTGATCAAAAAATGTATGAGGTATGTTATTAGCTAAACTCTTTCTATCAATTAAAATATATTTATATGATTCCAATCTATCTTTATTTTCATCAAGATAAGAAAATACATTTTTTTGAATTTTAAGACTATCTATTTGTATCCAATTATTACCTTGAGAGACAATTAAAAATATAAATATAAACAAATAGATCATTATATTATAACTTTTATGTTTAATATGCTGAATAAAAACAAAAATAATAAATGATATGAATATACAGCCGATAATTGTGTGCCTACCGCCAATAGAGTTGTTAAGAATATTTGGTAATAAACTTAAAATAAAAAGGATGAAAAAAAATAATGAATAATTGCTTAAATTTATTTTTTTTACATTTTTTATTAATCGAAATATTAAATATATAATTAATAAATTTATAATAAAATAAAAAATTATCCAAATAATTGAAAGGTTAAAAAAATAATATATTCCATAAACAATTGATCTTAAAAAACTTCTACCTAAAAATAAGTTGAATATATCATAAATTCCATAAAATAACCCTTTAAAACTTATTTTTAAAGCATGACCATGACTAGAATTAAATATATCTAAATTAAAAATATTTAATCTGTAAAAAAAATATAAAATTATCAAAATAAAAAATGGTGCAATGAATTTAAATATAGAAGAGTTTCTTTTTTCTAAAAATAATAAATAGTATAAATAAATTATAGGTATAAAAAATCCAATTTCATACCATAAAATAGCTATTGTATAAGCAACAATTGAAATTAAAAAATAAAAATAATTTTTTTTATTTACAGACTGAATGAAAAATATTGTTGAATATATATATAATGACGTAACAATATTAATATGAATAAATGTTGAAGATGAATATATCTCAGAATTAATTGAAATAATAATAAATATAAAAGATATAATAAAACTAGTTTTTAGATCTTTTAGCAAAATAAAATTTAAAATAAAAATGGAAAATATTAAAATAGATGTTGAAATTATTAAAAACAATAAAGCTAATTCATTGTCTAATCCTATAAATTGATTTTGAAAATCTTGCCATATATATCTAATCGGTCTATCTGGAGCTTCCAGAAAATTTTTAAGCCAAAATTTATTTCTAAAATAATAACCCAAATCATCAGCAGAAATTATTGGTCTGGAATACGGTAAGAAGTGGCAAAAAAAATTTATTAAATTTAAATATACAAAATATGAAAAAAATTTTATTAAATTGTTATTTCTAATCAATCTGTTTTATCTCTTTAATTATATAATCTGGCCTATCTCTTATTTGCTCTAGAATTTTGATTAAATAAACACCTATTATTCCAAAGAAAATAAAATTAATATTAATAAAAATACTAAATATTAAAAATAATGTATTAAGATTATTAATATATAATAAAAAATAAAAAATATTAAAAAAAGTAAATAATATAGAAAAATAAATTGGAAGCATTAAAATAAAATTTGAAAAAGAGTATATTCCAGCCATACCAAGTCTAAATAATTTTAATAATGATACTGGTTTCCCTTTTTCTCTTTTACCAACATCATATTTTATTTCACAATAATTAAAACCAATAAATTGAATAATGCCTCGCATAAATTTTTGCTTTTCATTAAATTTACTAATTACATTTTTGGCATTAGAAGTAATTAATCTAAAATCAGATGAGTGTTCCGGTAAAGTTATATTTGATATTTTATTAAATATAAAATAATAAGTTTTTTTAAAAATTTTTTGAATAATATTTATATTTTCATAACCTGTTTTTATAGTTTGAACTATCTCAAAGCCCTCTTCATATTTTTCAATCATTTTATTTATAACATTTGGAGGATGTTGGAGATCAGCATCCATTGTTATTACAAAATCACCTTTTGCATGACAAATACCAGCAAATAAAGCTTGCTGTTGTCCAAAATTTTTACTCAAAGAAATATATTCAATCTTTTTATTTTTTGATGAAAGAGTTTTTATTATTTTTAAACTTTTATCAATACTCCCATCATCAATAAATAAAATTTTGTAATCATATATATTACAAACTTCAGAGATTTTATCGTACAAGTTATAAATATTCGCTTCTTCATTATAAATTGGAATTACAATAGTAAATTTATAATTTTTTTTACCCATATTTAATTAATATAATAAAAATTTATTCTTATGATTTAATAGTTAAATTTACTTTTTTAACAACATATTTGATAAAGAACCATACAAATAAAAATAAATAAATAACTGAATTAAGAATACGTACCAATATGAAAGAGTACTTTTATCAAAATAAAGCAAATATATGAACATTGGGGGAAGTGAAAATATGATCAATATTAATGATCCAGTTAAAGAATTTGCTATTAATAAATCATTAAATTTTGTCTTAAAAAAATCGAAAAGAAAATTATGAAGATGTTTATTATCTGGTTTTAATGGATTTGATTTTAAATTTAATCTTCTAATAATAGTGAAAGTTATTTCAATACACGGATAACTTAACAAACATGCTAAGAAACCGGCTGAAACAATATTATTATTATAATTATATAATGATAAAGAAGATATTATTATACCCAAAAAATAACTTCCAGAGTCACCAAGAAAAACCTTACCAAAAAATATATTAAATAAAAAAAATATAAAAATGAATTTAAAAATTAGAAAATAATAATCATTATTACTAATTAAATAAAATGAGAAAAACAAAATTGAAGAAATGCCTGATAATATACCGTTGGCACCATCTGACATATTCGATGCATTGATAAAACCAGTTATTACAATTAACGTAATGACAAATGATATTAACTTATTATCTAAAATTTTATCAAATAATTCTACCCCTGTCTCATCAAATAAAAAAATATCGTTTGTAAATAGTAAAATAATAATTGAAAAAATTAAGAGATACAATTTTAAAAGATGATTTACCCCGCCAAGCAAGTCATCAGCTAATCCTAAAAAAGAAATAAATATAACTACTATAAAATAAAAAAAAATTTCTTCTTGAATTAGTAAAGTATAATTAAAATAATTGTTAAATATTAAATTTGATGAAAAAAAACAAAGAATTAATATTCCTCCAAGTCTTGAACTGTTTTGCGAACTAATTCCATGTTTTGTTGCAATATTATTACTATTAACTAATTTATCTCTTGCAATATTTAAATATGAAACAAAATTTAAAAACAAATAAAAACACAATGCAAATAAATCAAAAAAAATTAAAATTATTATTAATATAAAAAGATTAATAAATAAGTCTCTATTTTTTAACAGTAACATTATTATCTATAGCACCATTGTTTTATTTAATTATACTTTTTTTAATTTAGATTAGTTAGTATTATATACTAAATGACTCACCACAACCACATTGAGATTTTTCATTAGGATTATTAAAAAAGAACCTCGATGACAATTTATCAACCTTGTAATCCATTGTTGAACCAATCAAAAACATTGTAGCTTTAGGTTCAATAAAAACTTTTACTCCATTTTGGTTTATTAGGTCATGATTGACAATTTCAGAAGATTTAGCAAAATCTAATTTATATGAATATCCACTGCATCCTGACTTATCAATTCCAACAACAATTGAATCTGCACCTGATGGGGCTTCAGATAAAATTTTTTTAATCTGATTAATTGCATTTTCACTTATAGATAAAATGTTATTCATATTACTCTTATAAATTAAATTAAAAAATATCTAAAGCAAGTTTTGCTTCCTCTGACATTAAGTCTTTATTCCATTTAGGATCCCAAACCAAAATAACCTCTATAGAATTGATATTCTTCAGCTTTTCAATAGATTTACCAACATTTTTGGGCATTGATCCAGCTACTGGACAATTTGGGTTTGTTAATGTCATTTCAATTCTGATATCATTCATTGGATTTATTTTTATTTTATAGATTAGCCCAAGATCATACAAATTTACAGGAATTTCAGGATCCATAACAGTTTTAATACACTCAATTACCTCTTGTTTAGTTATTTTTGTATTTTTTGTATTTGAATTAAAACAATTATAATAACTTGAATTTTTATCAGGTAAAAAATCTTCTAGTTTTTTTTCATTCATGAGTTAGAGAAGTATTTTAGTTATTTCATTAATACTATCTATTAAATAATCTACATCATCAACATTATTATAAACGCCAAATGAAACTCTAGATGTTCCAGTTATATCATAAAATTTCATCAAAGGCTGACAACAATGGTGACCTGTTCTGATTGCAATGTTTTTTTTATCAAGCATAGCACCCAAATCAGAATTATGAATACCATCAATATTAAATGAAATTATTCCACCTTTATTTTTACTTGATCCATAAATTTTAATATTCTTAACTTTATTAAGTTTTTCTAATGCATAATTATGAAGACCCATTTCATGATTATAAATTAGATCTGGATTAGTTTTTTTCATAAAGTCTATAGAAGAGGAAAATCCAATTACTTGTGCAATTGGTGGTGTACCCGCCTCAAACTTCTCATATCCTTCTGCATAAGAACTTTTGTCAATATCTACATCGTGTATCATTTGCCCTCCACCCTGGTAAGGAGGAAAAAGTTCAATCCATTTGTCTTTCATGTACAATATTCCAAGACCTGATGGTCCATATAATTTATGAGCAGAGAAAACATAAAAATCAGGGTTTAATTCTTTCAAATTAACTTTTTTATGAGGAGCAAACTGGCAACCATCAATTAACATGGGAATGTTTTTATTTTTGCTTATTTCTTTAATTTTATCAAAATTCGTTATTGATCCAGTAACATTTGACATGTGAGTTAATGATATTAACTTGGTTTTTTGATTAATTTTTTCTTTTAAATCTTCGTATACAATTTCACCCTCTCTATTAATATTTAGTGGAATAATTTTAATTTTTTTATCAACTAAATGCCAAGGAATTATATTTGCATGATGTTCTAAGAAACTAATTATTATCTCATCGCCTTCCTCAAGGTATGATTTAGCCATTGAAGAAGATATTAGATTAATACCTTCAGTAGCACTTTTTACAAAAATTATATTTTTATAAGAAACATTCAAATAATCTGCAACATCATGTCTTGCATCTTCATATTTTTTTGTTAATTTTGCACTTAACTCATAATTGCCCCTATGAATGTTTGCATATTGATTTGTATAACACTCGTTTGTAGCATCTATCATTTGGTCAACTTTTAGAGAAGATGCGGCTGTATCTAAAAAAACTAACTTTGGGTTTTTTTTAAATACCGGAAATTTTGATTTAATATTATCTAAATTCATTATACTTGACTGAGATAAATGATAAGTTTGTTTTGAATAACTTTTGACATATGCTCATCATCAATACTATTTAATTCTTCATTTATAAACGATGAAACAAGCATTTTTGTAGCAGCATTTTTACTCACCCCTCTTGATCTTAAATAAAATATAGCGTTTTCATCAATTGGCCCAATTGTTGATCCATGGCTACATTTTACATCATCTGCATATATTTTTAATTCAGGTTTCGAAAAATATGATGAATTTTCTGATAAAAGTATACCTTTACTAAGTTGATAACCTTCTGTTTTTTGAGCTGATTGATCAACGTAAGTGTTACTAAAATATGTTGCTTTTGCTTTGTCATTAAGGATACCTTTATACACTTGATTACTTTTACAATCTTCTGCTATATGTTTAACAAATGTTTTGTTATTAGATGTATTTTCACCTTTTAAGAAAAAAATTCCTTGTAAGTCTACCTCTGAATTAATTTCATTTAATTCTGAAAAATGAAAATTTCTAACGTAACTATCTGAGAAATTATATACTCTTTGTTTATAAAAAGAATTTTCTTTGCAAGATGAGTGGCTTGTCATTATCAAATTATGATTAGACGAAATATCCTGTAAAATAAAATGATTTAATGAAGAATTTTTTTCTAATTTAAATACATTTAAAACATTAGACATAGAATTATTTTTATTTTCGTATTCTTCAATTAGAGTAACTGAAGATCCCTCTTCACAAAAAATAAAATTGTTTTGAAAAATTGTTAGATTATCGTCAGTAACTATATTTGAAATTTTAATTTTTATTTTATTATTTTTTTTTATAACAATTTTAAATCCACTATTTAAAAACAAGGAATTTAAATTAACAAAATGATCATTTTTACTAATTAAATTATTACTTCTAAAAAAATTATATTCTTCATATGAAAGTTTTTTGATCTCTATGTTTTTGTCATTATATTGTTCACATTGTCCATTAACAGATGAAATTGTATAACTTTTATCTTCATTATATTTTATTAATGATTTTTCTTCTGGTTTAAAATATTTATATTTGAAATCAATAAAATTCTTGAGATCTACATTTTTTATACTTTCATTATTTTTTTTATCAAAATTTTCATTTTCGAAAATAGAAATTAATTTATTTCTATGATTTTTAACATTATAGTTATCTGAAAAGAATAAATCAGTTTTATTTTTTTTATAGATTTCCTGAATATTCATTATTGAAATTTTTGAAATCCATCTTTTTCAATTTCTGTAGCTATTTCTGAGCCACCAGATTTTACAATTGAGCCATCATTCATAACGTGAACAAAATCTGGTTTAATATAGTCTAAAAGCTTTTGGTAGTGAGTAATAATCAGAAAAGAGTTATTTTCTGTTTTTAGTTTATTTACTCCCTCAGTAACTATTTTAAGTGCGTCAATATCTAATCCTGAGTCTGTTTCATCTAATATAGCCAGATCAGGATTAAGAATACTCATCTGAAGAATTTCATAACGCTTTTTTTCTCCTCCTGAAAAACCTGTATTTACAGAACGTTTTAACATTTCAGTATTTATTCCTAAATCACTAGCTTTAGATTTTAAAAGCTTAGCAAAAGATAAATTATCTATTTCTTCTTTGTTTAATCTTTTTCTTTTTGAATTGATTGCGGAATGTAAAAAGGGCGTAATATTTACACCTGGAATTTCTACAGGATATTGAAAAGCTAAAAACATACCTTCTTGAGCTCGTTCTTCAATATTTAAATCAAATAAGTCATTATCTTTGAATTTTACTTCTCCATTTAAAATTTCATAATCTTCTTTTCCAGCAAGTACATTCGCAAGAGTGCTTTTACCTGAACCATTTGGTCCCATAATTGCATGTATTTCACCTTTGTTGATGTTGAGATTCAAGTTTTTGAGAATATTCTTATCCTCAATCCTTACTGACAAATTTTTAATTTCTAAAAACATTTTATCCTACGCTGCCTTCGAGTGATATAGATACTAGTTTTTGTGCTTCAACAGCAAATTCCATTGGTAGCTCTTGTAAAACTTGTTTACAAAACCCGTTAACAATTATAGAAACAGCTTCTTCGTGATTTAAACCTCGCTGCCTGCAATAATAGAGTTGATCTTCATTAATTTTTGAGGTTGAAGCCTCATGTTCAATAACTGCTGTATTATTTTTTGAGTCAATATATGGAACCGTATGAGCTCCACATTTATTTCCAACCAAGAGTGAGTCACATTGAGTATAATTTCTAGCCTTATCAGCTTTTCTTAAAAAAGAAACTTCACCCCTGTAAGTATTTTGAGATTTACCAAGTGAAATACCTTTGGATATAATTTTACTTTTTGTATTTTTACCAATATGAGTCATCTTAGTACCTGTATCTGCTTGCTGATAATTATTAGTAATCGCTACTGAATAAAATTCGCCTATAGAATTATCTCCCTTAAGAATACAGCTAGGATATTTCCAAGTAATAGCAGACCCTGTTTCTACCTGAGTCCAAGAAATCTTGCTATTTTTACCAGCACATATACCTCTTTTGGTAACAAAATTATAAATACCACCCTTACCTTCTTCATCTCCTGGATACCAATTTTGAACTGTAGAATATTTAATTTCAGCATTCTCTAGTGCTATGAGCTCCACATTTGCTGCATGAAGCTGATTCTCATCTCTCTTAGGTGCAGTACAACCTTCTAGATAACTTACATAACTACCTTTGTCAGCTATGATTAGTGTTCTTTCAAATTGTCCTGTATTTTCTGAATTAATTCTAAAGTAAGTAGATAACTCCATTGGACATTTTACATTTTCAGGTATGTACACAAATGAGCCATCAGTAAATACCGCTGAATTAAGTGCAGAGAATGAATGGTCACCAGGAGGTATTACAGAGCCTAGGTATTTTTTAATTAACTCTGGGTGTTTTTGAATTGCTTCACCAATAGAACAAAAAATTATTCCTAACTTTTCTAATTCACCTTTGTAAGTAGTTGCTACTGAAACACTATCAAAAACAACATCAACTGCAACACCTGCTAAAACTTTTTGTTCTTCAAGAGGTATACCGAGCTTATTGTAAGTTTCAATCAATTTAGGATCAACTTCACTTAGGTCTTTAGGTTTTTTTTCAAAACCCTTGGGTGCAGAGTAATAATAAATATCTTGATAATTAATTTTTGGAAAATTAAGATTAGCCCATTTAGGTTCTCTCATTTTTTTCCATTTTGAAAAAGCCTTTAACCTCCATTCGAGCATCCATTCAGGTTCTTCTTTTTTTGATGATATAAATTTTATTATTTCTTCATTAAGACCCTTATGAGGCTTATCAGAGTCAATATCAGTAACAAAACCATACTTGTACTTATTTTTACTAAAATTATCTAAAGTGTTTAATGTTTCTGAATTCACACACTATCATCTAATTCATTAAATTAAAAAATCCAGTTATTTCAACAAATATTAACTAAATTTAGAATTCATTATAAATTTAGGCAGTAATCCAACCACCGCCAAGTAATTGGTCATTTTTATAAAAAACACAAGCTTGACCAGGCGATGTACCATCTAAATCTGAATGAAAAGAGAAAGTTCCAACATTATCTGTAATATCTAATACGCCAGGGAGATCTTGCTGTGTAGATCTTATTTTAGCTGAACAATGTAATTTTTTTGGAATTATCTCACCACCAAGCCAGTTTATATTTTTAAAACTAATAGTATTTCTTTTTAATTTTTCTTTAGGTCCTAAAATTATTGAATTAAGTTTTTTATTTATATCAATTACGTACAAAGGGTCTTTAAACCCACTAACACCTAAACCTTTTCTTTGACCGATAGTATAATTTGTTATGCCTTTATGAACACCTATAATTTTACCATAAATATCATAAATATTTCCTTCTTTGTTGGCATTTGGATTAATATTATTAATTAAATTTCTATAAGAATCAGAAGTGACAAAACAAATGTCTTGACTATCAGGTTTATTACTAACATTTAATTTATACTTTTCAGCTATTTTTCTTATTTCAGATTTTTTATAATTTCCTAGAGGAAATCTTACAAAATTAAGTTGTTCCTGTAATGTAGCAAAAAGAAAAAAACTTTGATCTTTGTTTTTGTCTATAGCTTTATGTAAACTTGCATTCGTCAAATTGCCTTTTCTAATAGCATAGTGACCAGTTACTAGAGCATCTGCTCCCATTTTTTTTGCCTCATTAAGTAAATCTTTAAATTTAACAGTTTGATTGCATTTTACACATGGTAAAGGAGTTTCACCATTAGAGTAAGAATCAACAAAATTATTTATTACACCATCAAAAAATTTATCTTGGTAATCTAAAACTATATGCTTTATGTCGTTTTGCGATGCTACTTTTTTTGCATCCTCAATATCTATGCCTGCACAACATGATTTATTTTTTGATACATTTGAACTATTGTACAGTCTAAGAGTTATTCCAGTAACATTATAACCCTTTTTTTTAAGCATAACTGCAGCAACTGAGCTATCTACTCCTCCAGACATCGCTACAACTACTTTTGTATCACTCTCAGACTTATCAAAACCAAGGGAATTCATAATTTTACAATATCTATATTTACAAAATGACATAACTTCAATAATAGCTTTATCAAATGGTTGACTTATTAATTCCTGGTCCCGAAGGTAAAATTGAAGCTAAATATACTCACAATAATAGCGATAAGTCCCCTATAGTAATAATTTTACACCCAGATCCTTCAAGGGGAGGGACTATGAATACAAAAATTGTATTTAAACTCTATAAAATATTTATAAAAAATGGTTTCTCAACAATAAGGTTTAATTTTAGAGGTGTTGGAAAAAGTGAAGGAATTTATGATGATGGTGAAGGAGAATTAAGTGATGCAGCATGTGTTTTAGATTGGCTACAACAATATAATACAAATTCAAAAATATGTTGGGTAGCAGGTTTTTCTTTCGGAGCATGGATAGCAATGCAGCTTTTAATGAGAAGACCGGAGATTAATGGATTTGTTAGTATCTCCCCTCCAGCTAACTCAAGAGATTTTAGTTTTTTAGCTCCATGCCCATCTTCTGGTCTTATTGTCCACGGAGATAAAGATAATATAGCTTCTTTTGACTCAACTAAAATTTTGTCGGAAAAGTTAATTAAACAAAAAAAAGTTAATATTGATTTTAAACCCATAAAAGGTGCTGATCACTTTTATGAAAATTACTCAGAAGAATTTGAAAATGTTATACAAAACTACATTAAAGATAACATTGAGTAATTAAATTATGAATATAAAATCAGAATTTTTAAATGAAATTAATTCAAGAGGATTTATTTATCAAAGTTCTGAAATAGAAGAACTGGATAAAATTTTATTAAAAAGAAACATAACCGCATATATTGGATTTGATATAACAAGTGATAGTTTGCACATTGGCAGTTTAGTTCAACTTATGCTTTTAAACTGGTTAGAATATTACAACAATAATGTTATAGCGCTTGTTGGTGGTGGTACTACACTGGTTGGAGATCCATCTGGAAAAGATGAGTCTAGGCAAATACTAAGAAAAAAAGATATAGATAGAAACATAACTAAAATTAAAAAAACATTTGAAAAGTTTATCGAATTAACAAAAAAAAATAGAGTAATAGATAACTATGAATGGTTATCAAAAATTAATTACATACAATTTTTGAGAGATTTTGGCTCAAAAATAACATTAAATAAAATGCTTACTTTCGAGTCAGTTAAAAATAGATTAGATCGTGAACAGCCACTAAGTTTTTTAGAATTTAATTATATGTTATTACAGGCTTATGATTTTTATTATTTAAATAAACATTACAATTGTGAACTTCAACTTGGAGGATCTGATCAATGGGGAAATATTTTAAATGGTGTGGATCTAATAAAAAAAATAAATAATAAAAAAGCCTTTGCTATTACTTCACCATTGATTACAAATAATGATGGAACTAAAATGGGCAAAACTGCTGATGGCGCTATTTGGTTAGATGAAAAAAAATTATCAAATTATGATTTTTTTCAATTTTGGAGAAATATAGATGATGCTAAAATTAATAAATTTTTGTTATTATTTACGAAATTGCCTATTAATGAAATAAAAAAACTCTCTAGTCTTGAAGGAAAAGAAATTAATTATGCAAAAGAAGTTTTAGCGTATGAAGTGACTAAAATATGTAGAGGAAAAAAAGCAGCTGATGAAAGTTTAGATATAAGTAAAAATATTTTTAAGAATAATATTACTGACAGTAGAATAAATAGTTTTGAAGTAGAAATAAAAAACATAGTAAATAGTAATTTTTCTATACTCGATGCTATAGAAAAATTAAATCTTGTAAAAAGTAGAAGTGAAATTAAAAGACTAATAAAATCAAAAGGTGTAAAAGTAAATGATTTACTTTATGATAAAAATGATTTTTCATTAAAAAATTATTCAAATTTAAAAGAAATTAAATTAAGTATAGGTAAAAAGAAAATTGGATTTTTAAAAATTAAAAAATAATATTTTATTATTCTATGGTTAATGAAATCTCTAAAAATTTTTGAATTTTACCATCTAGAACATCTGTTACATTTGAAGTTTCAAAATTAGTCCTTAAGTCCTTTATCATTTTATAAGGATGAAGTACGTAGGATCTAATTTGGTTTCCCCATCCAATTTCTTTTTTTTGTTTATTTTTTTTATTTTCTTCTTCTTTTCTTTTTTGCATTTCTAATTCATATAATCTGGATTTAAGCATCTTAATTGCATTAGATTTATTTTTGTGTTGCGATCTGTCACTTTGACACTGAACTACTATATTTGTTGGTATATGTGTTATTCTTACCGCGCTATCAGTTTTATTTACGTGTTGACCACCAGCCCCTGAAGCTCTGTAAGTATCTATCCTGATATCAGCTTCATTAATCTCAACATCAATTTTTTCATCTATTTCTGGATAAACCCAAACACTGGCAAAACTAGTATGACGTCTTTTATTGCTATCAAAGGGAGATATTCTTACTAGTCTATGTATTCCGCTTTCTTTTTTAAGCCATCCATATGAATACTCTTTAGATATCTTAAAAATACATGATTTAATACCAGCTTCCTCACCTCTTGACTCTTGCAACAAAACAATTTTACAATTCCTTGACTCTGCCCATCTAACATACATTCTTTGAAGCATTTCGGCCCAATCTTGACTTTCAGTACCACCTGCGCCTGCGTGAATTTCGATATATGCATTGAAATAGTCTACCTCTTCATTCATTAAGTTAAAATGTCTTATTTCTTCAGAAAATTTAACTAATGAATTAGACTCCGATAAAACTTCTTTTAAATTATTTTCATTATTTTCTTTTATTGATAATTGAAACAATTCTTCAATATATTCTAATGAATCTCTTATTTTATTAAAATCTGTTATTTTTTTTTCAATTATTTTTATTTCTTGAAAAATAGTCTTAGCTTTTGGGTCAGACCATATATTTGGATCGGACGATTTATCTTTTAATTTTATTAAATTATCTGAAAGATTATTAATGTCAAACTACCCTCCTTAAAAGATTATAGTTATCTTTTATATTTTTAATATTTAATTCTATTTCTTCTTTATAAATCATTCTATATCTAATAAACCACCAGTGCCCGAAATGGAATTAGTTTTGATTGAACCTAAGGAATCTAATACACTTACAGTTGAATTATATGGCTCTGATCCAAATATAAAAGGTTCCATTATGCTACTTTTTTTCTTTGAAGGTAAACCTGTATTAGAGTCAATTCTTACAAAATTTATTCCTTGAGGCACATTAAAGGGGATATTATTTGAATTTACTTTAGCATCTTCGACAAAATATTTAAAAATAGGAACTGCAACTGAGGATCCTGTTTCTTTATAGCCAAGAGAAGTTGGTTTATCATACCCCACATAAACACCTATTACTAATTCTGGAGAATAACCAATAAACCATGCATCTTTGTTTTCATTCGTGGTTCCAGTTTTACCTGCAAGAGTAAGTTCTAGAGATTTCAATTTTTTTGCTGTTCCTCTATCTATAACTCCCTCCATCATTGAAGTTATTTGATATGCAATTCTGGGATCAACAACTTGTTCAGCATTTATTGTAATATCTGGTAAATCAATTTTTTTACTTATTTTTTTTAATTTACAATTTTCACAACTTTTAGAAAGAGAATTATATATTTTTTTTCCATCTCTAGAATATATACTTTTAATAAATTTCGGTTCAATTTTTACACCTCCATTTGCTATAATTCCATAAGCATTTGTTAAATCGATCAAAGTCACTAATCCTGAACCTAAGGCCATTGATAACTGTTTATTTAAATATTTACTAATTCCAAAACTTTCTGCTGTATTTAAAATTTTATCCATACCAATTTTATCAGCTAATCTAACTGTCATTAAGTTTCTTGATTTTTCAATGCCGGTCCTCATTGTAGTCAAACCATAAAATTCTTCAGTGTAGTTTGCTGGCTTCCATTTTGGTAAACCCGGTCCTTGATCTATTACATATGGTGCATCTAATATCAAAGTTGAGGGTGTATAATTTTCTTTTAGTGCTGAAATATAAACAAATGGTTTGAATGCTGATCCAGGTTGTCTTTTTGCTTGAGTAGCTCTATTAAATTCACTAATCTTGAAACTATAACCTCCTGATAATCCCAGTATTTGTCCATCATTTGGATTTAATACTACAATTGCTCCATTGACTTTAGGAACTTGCCTAATGATAAAATTTTTTTTAATTTTTTCTACAAATATTACATCTCCTAATTTAAATTTTTTATCTAAGAGCCAGTTATTTTTTTCAAATTCTAAATTTATTATTATTTTATTTTTATTTTCATCTAAAGCCTGAATTTGATTCAGTTTAATTGAAGTTATTAAAACTGGTATCCATAAATTCTCAAAAGGATTAATATTTTTATATTTTTCTAATAAAGAAACATTTTTAAAATCTTTTAAGTTTTCTAATGGGCCTCTCCAACCCTGCCTTTTATCATAATCTATAATGCCTCTAATAAGACTTCTATCTGCGATTTCTTGTATTTTTGTATCAATTGTAGATTTGATAATCAAACCGTCAGCATAAAGTTTATCTTTTCCATAACTATCATAAAGCTGTTTTCTTGTTTCTTCATAAAAATAATCAGCTTTTTTAAAAAATTGATTTACTCTTTTATAAGTTTCTATTGGATATTTTTTATATTTTAAATCTTGCTTTGATATATAGCCGTTAGTATGCATCTTATTAATAACCCAATTTCTTCTATTTATTGCATCATTATAATTTTTTTTTGGATTATAATTATTTGGTGCTTTTGGTAGAGCAGCAAGAAAAGCAATCTCATGCAAATCTAACTCATTTATAGATTTATTAAAATAGTTTAAACTAGCTGATCCTATTCCATATGATCCATAGCCTAAATATATATCATTTAAATATAATTCTAAAATTTTATCTTTATTAAGTATGTTTTCTATTCTTATCGCCAGTATTATTTCCTTTATTTTTCTTTCATAACTTACTTCATTAGAAAGTAGTAAATTTTTCACAACCTGTTGAGTTATGGTAGATGCTCCAATCAATTTTTTCTGATTATTAATATTAATAATATTTGTTATTAAAGCTCTTAAAATTGCAAAAAAATCTACACCATAATGATTATAAAAATTCTTATCCTCAGCTGAAATAAAAGCATTTTTAATTTTAGAAGGTATTCTTTGAATTGGTATGTATATACGCTCTTGAATAAAAAAACTTTTTAAAAGTAATCCATCTGAACTATAAATACGAGATGATAAGTTAGGCTTGTAGTTTATTATTTTTTCATAGCTTGGAATTTCAGGGGAATATCTCCAAAGGAGTGCAAAAGTTAATATAACCGTAAATAAGCAAAGAATTACAAAAATTGATATTGAGATTTTTAGATATTTTAAAATCTTCATAATAAATAATAATCTACATTGAGAAATAGTTAAAAATATGACATTAGATGAAAAACATAAATTATATAATCAAAAAATGACTAATTACCCTACTTTTACAAATTTATACGGAGTTTCAAACTTATGTCTAAAAATATACTTATCGATACTACAAATACAGAGGAAACAAGAATCGCTGTTACACAAAATGGCAAACTCGATGACTTTGAAATTGAGTCAAATAAAAATAATGCATTAAAAGGAGATGTTTATCTTGCAAAAATCACAAGAATTGAACCTTCTCTCCAAGCTGCTTTTGTAGATTTTGGGACTAATAGAAATGGATTTCTTCCTTTGTCAGAAATTCATCCTGATTATTTTAAAATACCTGCTGCTGATATTGATAAATTAAAGCTTCTAAAACAAAAAATTGAAGAGGATGATATTGAAGAAAATATAATTAATGATGAAACTGAGAATCATTACAATGAGGAAATGGAAGAAGATAAAAGTGATGAGAATTTAAACGATACAGAAAAAAATGAGAAAATAATAATTAAAAAAAATAAATTAAAAAAAAATAACCCAAAAAAAGAATATGTAAATTTTTTAAAAAAATACAAAATTCAAGATGTAATAAGACCTAGACAGGTAATACTTATGCAAATAAATAAAGAAGAAAGAGGTTTAAAGGGCGCTGCGTTAACAACTTTTTTATCTTTTGCTGGGAGATACTGTGTTTTGATGCCAAACAGTATGAATAATGATGGCATATCAAGAAAAATTGGTGATATTGAAGAAAGAAAGAAATTAAAAAAAATTCTTTCGTCTGTTGAGATTCCAAAAGGCATGTCTGTTATCGTTAGAACCGCAGGTATAGGAAGAACAAAAAAGGAAATTTCAAAAGATTTGACTTTTTTAGTTAATCAATGGAATAAAATTAGAGAATTAACCCTTAAATCAGAAGCACCGAATTTGATTTATGAAGAAGGTAATATTTTAAAACGCACAATTAGAGATCTTCTTACTGAAGACGTTGAATATATTTATGTAGATGGAAAAAGAGGTTATGAAAATGTTAAAAAAATTGCCAAAACACTAGCTTCCAATAATTCTAAAAAAATAAAACTTTTCAAAAAACAAGTTAATTCGTTATTTGTTGAAAATAATATTGAAACACAAATAAATGAACTTTTTAGTTTAAATGTTAAATTAAATTCTGGAGGTTCAATTGTAATAAATACAACTGAAGCATTAGTTGCAATAGATGTTAATTCAGGAAAAAATACATCAGAAAGAAATATAGAGAGCACTGCTTTAAAAACAAATATCGAAGCAGCTGTTGAAATTGCTCGTCAATTAAGATTACGAGATCTAGGAGGCTTGGTCGTAATAGATTTTATTGATATGGATGATTATAGAAATAATTTTAAAGTTGAAAAAACATTAAAAACCCATTTGATCAGAGATAGAGCTAGAGTACAATTTGGAAGAATAAGTATGTTTGGTCTAATGGAATTATCAAGACAAAGATTAAGATCAAGTTTAATAGATAAATCATTCGAAAAATGTAATTATTGCAAAGGCTCAGGCCATATTTTGAATGCAAACTCAATGAGTGAAAATATAATTAAAATTATAAAGGAAAAATTATCTAAATCAAAAAATATAAAAATCGAAATCAAGTGTAACACTGTACTTGCTGAAAACCTTATAAATATTAAAAAACACGAGATTACAAATTTAGAAAATACTTACGAGTCAAAAATAAATTTTACATTCAACAACCAATATTCTTTACATGAGCCTGTAATTGAAAGTCAAAATTTAGAGAATGTAAATAATAATAAAGATTTAGAAAGTACAAAAAAAATTAAGAATACAACTAAAAAAAAGAAAATTGCCAAAAAAAAAGTTAAAGTTGAAAGAAAAAAATCAATAAAATATTCGAATAAAAAAAATAATGATAAAATTAATCAAACTAATACAGATTCAGAAAATTCTGATGGCATATTAATAGATGAAAATAGTAAAATGGACATTGATAATAATGAAGATAATCAAATAGTTAATGATGAAAAAAAAGGATGGTGGTCATAAAAACATTAATATTTATATTACTTTTTTGTTCATTTTTTTTTATAAATAAATCACTATATGCTTCCTATATTGTTGATTATGAAACAGAAAAATTTATTGATAAACTGATATTTGAAATAAAAGAAATAAACAGTATAAATAAAAAAATTAAATATAGAATTCTATCAGATAAAAATATTAATGCATTTGTAGATAAAAATAATATTATTTACATTACTTCAGGTTTAATAGAAAATTCACCAGACTATACTGCTTTACTCTCTGTTATAGCACATGAAATTGGGCATATAGAAAAAAACCATATTACTCTTAGAAAAGAAAATATGAAAACCATAGAGGCCTTTAATAGTTTGGGCAGTTTATCAATTATAGCTGGTTCACTAATTTCAAATAACCCAGAATTAATTCAAGGATTAGCAATAAATTCAGCAAGTTATAAAAATTTGATGATTAATTTTTCAAAAGATCAGGAGAGAGAAGCAGATTATTATGCAATAAATACCCTTAAAAAAATGAATATATCATTGAGCTCAACAGCAAAATTAATAAAAATTATAGAAGAAAACTTAAAAAGAAAAGGTTTTGATTCTGAAATGCAAAAATTTGGCTCTCATCCATTATTTCAGGAACGTTTAGATATAGTCAACTTTGAAAAAGATAACAAAGCAAATAAAATAAACACGAAATTAAATAATAACTTTATGTTTATACAAGCTAAATTTCTCGGTTATAACGAAAATATTTCAAATATAAAAAAACTTAAAAATCCTTACAAATTATATGCAGAGTCAATCTTGTATGCAAAAAATGGAGAATTAAATAAATCATTAAAAAATTTAAATACTTTAATTGCAACATACAATACCAATTATAACCTTATAGAAACAAAGGCAGATATATTATTTTCTTATGGTTACATAGAGGAAGCAATATTATTTTATAAAAAGGTTTTTCAAATTAAACCTGATAATAAATATGCTCAAATAAGAATATTTCTAAATGAGAATTTAGATAAATTAAGTTTACAAGATTCAGAAAAATTTTTTTTAAATAATCTTAATTTAATTAATAAATTTTTTAATAATAAAAATATTTTATTCAAATACCAAAAATTATCTAATAAATTACAAAAAAAAGATTGGCAAAATTTTTTAGAATTCTGGATAAATGTTAATAAAAAAGAAAAAGAAAATATTCGAATAAATTTAGAAAATTATTCTAAAAAAATTGATAAAGATTTACAAAATTTAATTAAAATAATTTATAATAATTATATATGATTGGCGCATTAACTTATAAAGATTATTTATTATTGTTTAAAAATAAATTAATTAATTCAAATTTTTATAATATTTCTCAAATTCAGCCCTCAAGTATCGATTTATCTTTAAGTAGTGAATGTTATGAAATTAAATATAGTTTCTTAAGTCCTAATTCGACAGTTAGATCAAAGCTTAAAAAACTTACAGTTAAAAAAATTGACCTTAAAAAAAATTATGTTTTTAAAATAAATAAAACTTATTTAGTAAAATTGAACGAAACACTTAAACTAGCCAAAAATTTGTTTGGACGCTGTAATCCTAAAAGTAGTACTGGAAGATTAGATATTTTTTGTAGAACTATTGTAGATTACTCAGATGAGTACGAAAAAATTCCTAAAAACTATAAAGGTGAAATTTTTTTAGAAATAACAACTAGATCGTTTAATATACAATTTAGAGAGGGTGATAAATTAAATCAAATGAGATTAATTTATAATAAACACAATTATATAAATGATGATAACTTAATGAAATTAAATTCTAATAAAAAGATTGTTTTCAAAAATAAAAATAATTTAAATACTTTTGACAATGGCTTAAAAGTATCAATAAATCTATCAGACAAAAAAAATATTGTTGCTTACTCTGCAAAAAATAATTCCCCCGTTTTAATTTTTAGTAAAACTAATTTTCATAATATTAAAGATTTTTGGTCTCCAATTTACTCTAGAAACAAATCGATTATAATTGAGAAAAATAAATTTTATATTTTAAGATCAAAAGAAAAAATTAGAATTCCATCTTCAATGGCTGGAGAAATGATACCTTATGATACTGGAATAGGAGATTTTAGAGCTCATTATGCAGGTTTTTTTGACCCTGGATTTGGAAATTCCACAGGCTCCTATGCGGTTCTAGAGGTAAAAACTAATGAGTTACCTTTTATAATCGAAGATGGTCAAACAATTGCTAGAATTAAATATGAAAAGTTGAACAAAAATAGTAATATTGTATACGGTTCTTATTTAAGCTCAAATTATCAGAATCAGGGCTTAAAATTAAGTAAACATTTTAAAAATTAATAATGAAAAAAATAATTATAGTTAACGGTCCTAATCTAAACCTTTTGGGTAAACGTGAAGATGATATTTATGGAAAAGATACTCTAGATGAAATTAAAAAAAATTGTTTAGAAAAAGCTAAAATTATGGATATAGAAATACATTTTTTTCAATCAAACAATGAAGGTGAAATAATCAATAAACTTCATGAGGTCGAGAAATGTTATGATGGTTTAATTATTAACCCCGCAGCATTTACACATTCATCGATTGCAATTCTAGACTCATTAAGAGCAATAAATAAACCAAAAATAGAAATTCATTTATCAAACATATATTCAAGAGAGGAATATAGAAAAAAAAGTATTACTTCTGAGGGTGTTGATGGACTGATATGTGGTTTTGGTGGAAATAGTTATATTCTAGGAATTGAAGCTATTAGTAAATTAATTTATAATTAGATCAAAATGACAAAAATAGATAAAACAGATATTGAAAATATAAAGTTGCTTTTAAAAGAAACAAAAATAAAGGGAATTTCAAAAATTAAAATTAAAAAAAATAATTATGAAATTGAAATTACATCAGATGAATTTTTAGCAAATAGTCAAAATTTCAAAAAAATCGATAAAGACTTGGAAAAATCGGAAGTTTCTGAAACTAATGAAGTTATAAATCAAGATAATATTGTAAAATCACCTATGGTTGGTGTAGCATATTTATCAGTAGATCCAAATTCTCCACCATATGTCAAAATTGGTCAACATGTTAAAGCTGGTGACACTCTACTATTAATTGAAGCTATGAAAACATTTAATGAAATTAAGGCACCTCGTTCTGGCATAATTAAAAAAATTGTAGTTTTAAATAGTCAACCTGTTGAATTTGGAGACACACTTATCATTTTTGAATAATGTTCGAAAAAATATTAATAGCTAATAGAGGTGAAATAGCTCTAAGAGTTCTAAGAGCTTGTAGAGAGCTTGGAATTAAAACAGTTGCAATTCATTCAGATGTAGATGAAAGTGCTATGCACGTAAGAATGGCTGATGAAAGTATATGTGTTGGACCCGCTTCTGCACAATCAAGCTATTTAAATATTCCTGCAATAATTACAGCAGCAACCTTAACTGATGTAGATGCTATACATCCAGGTTATGGGTTTTTAAGCGAAAATCAAAGATTTGCAGAAATTATTGAAGAACATAATATAAAATTCATAGGTCCTAAATCAGATCACATAAAAATGATGGGTAACAAAATTGATGCCAAAAAAATAATGGATGAATCAGGAGTTCCAACAGTAAAAGGAATCAATGATTTAAATGACAAGAATCAAGTTGAAAAATTTATAAACGAAGTAAAATATCCTATAATGGTGAAAGCGGCTAGTGGTGGAGGCGGAAAGGGCATGAGAGTAGTAAATGAAGATGATGATTTAGAAAAAGCTATAAGTGAAGCAAAAATTGAAGCAAAGAAATCATTCAATGATGAAAATGTATATTTAGAAAAATTTCTATCTTCTCCAAAACATATTGAGATTCAGGTTTTATGTGACTCATTTGGAAATGTTTTAACTCTTGGTGAAAGAGACTGTTCTATTCAAAGAAAACACCAAAAATTAATTGAAGAAAGCCCAAGTTCAGTTCTATCAAATAAGCAAAGAGATTACATTTCAGATTTATGCAGGAAAGCAATGAAGAAAATAAAATATGAGGGTGTTGGTACATTAGAGTTTCTATTTGAAGAAAATGAATTTTATTTTATGGAAATGAATACAAGATTGCAGGTTGAACATCCTGTAACGGAAATGGTAACAGGAATAGATTTGGTTAAAGAACAAATAAAAGTAGCTTTTGGTGAAAAACTAGATTTTAAGCAAGAGGATGTAAATTTAAGTGGGTGTTCAATTGAATGTCGTATAAACGCAGAACATCCTGAAAGTTTCATTCCCTCACCAGGAAAAATAACTCAATATCATCAACCTGGTGGTTTAGGTATACGTGTAGATTCTGCAGTGTATGATGGATATTTAATTCCTTCTCACTATGACAGTATGATTGGTAAACTTATAACTTATGGATCAAATCGAGAGGATGCCATGAAAAAAATGAAAAGAGCATTAGAAGAATATGTAATAATGGGAATTAATACAAATATTCAACTTCATCAAAAAATAATTCAGACCGATGAATTTACAAAAGGAAATTACGATATTAATTTTATGTCAAAGTTCATTTGAAAAAAATTATTAATATATATTCTCTAATAAAACTATATGAAAAAGCTTACTTTCCAATGGCGGAAAATAAGGAAAGTAATGAAGTTAAATTTTATAAACCTAGCATAAGATTTGTTATACCTATTTCAAATTTTCATTGTCCAAAAAAGCTACTAAGTGACTTCAGAAAAACAAAGTATGTTTTTAAAATTAACTACAATTTTTCTAAAGTAATAAATCTTTGTAAAAATATTAAAAGAAAAGATAAAAATACATGGATTAATGATATTATAGTCGATACTTATACAGAACTACATAAACAAGGAAAATGCCATAGCGTTGAATGCTATGAAGATGATGATTTAATTGGGGGATTGTATGGATTGCATTTAGGATCATGCTTCTTTGGTGAAAGTATGTTTAGTTTAAAATCAAATACTAGTAAATTTTGCTTATTATATTTATTAGCCATTTTAAAAAAAAATAAGTTCTCTTTATTAGATTCTCAATTTTTTAATAAACATCTAATTCAATTCGGTGCATATGAAATTGAAAGTAAAATTTATGAAATAAAATTAAAAGAAAGTTTAAAAAAAAGTTCCAGTTTTTTAGATTTTAAAAATTTTTATGAAGCTTTATTATCAATACAATCTATAAGCCACAAATCATAAATTGGATTTTCAAGTGATGTTATATCTGGAGATGAAGAAATCATCCAACCCTTATAAATATTAGTTTTTTTTTCATTAATTAAATCATATACATCGATTAAAACGTAGTCTTCTGGAATTTCAGTGGGTAGAGTACTAAAACAATTTAATACTTCTATATTTAAAGTTTCCCATATTATACTAGTATTAACAGAAATTTTTTTCTCAGAAACCTTGTTTGTTGTTTTATTTAACAATTTCAGATAAGCATATTTTTTTTCAATAGTTTGTGAACAAACAGAAAAAGAAAAAAATAAAATTATTAATATTTTAATTAGGTGACCAAGATTTATATTCATCTTGTTTTTTATCTGGTTCATATTTTTTTGATAAAGGATGAGAAGATGGAAAGTAGGCCTCATTAGTTCCAGTCATGTTAGGTTTATGTTTTTTTTGCCAATCATATTTATGTTTATAATTAATTGGTGGTTTATCAATTGATTTATGTAGCCAAGCATGCCAATGTGGAGCAATATTTGAGGCTTCTATTTCTTTTTTAAAAATTACCCATCTTTTTGCTTTTAAATCATTGAAATTTTTTGAATCACAATAATACTTATTTCCTATATCATCTTTTCCAACTAAATTACCATTTAACCAAGTAAATATTTTTGTTCCTAGTGACATTTATATTTATATAAAGATTAATCGATCACTTTCCAATTAATTTTTTTGTTAGCATAAAAATTCTTAACTTGTATGTCTTTATAACTTGATATTTCAGGCATTATCCATTCTATTTTTTCTAGTTTGATTTTTGAAACATTAACTGGAAAATTATAAAATTTTGCACCATTTATAGAGGAAAATATTTCTAAATTATTTATAGCATTTTCTTGATCAAAAATTTCAGCGTACAGTTCTATTGAACAAGGTGCTGAAAAAATACCAGGTTTGGAGGACATATCTGGTTTTTTTTCATGAATAGGATGTGGGGCAGAATCAGTTCCTAAAAAAAATTTCGAGTTGTCAAAACAAGCAGCCTTTCTTAATTCAATTAAATCAGTTTCATTTTTAACAACTGGCATACAATAATGGTGGGGATTTATTTTTTCTTTAAGAAATACATCTTTTTTGGTTAATAACATGTGATGTGGTGTGATTGTTCCTGCAATATTAGTATTGTCTTGTATATACTTCACACCATATGAAGTCGATACATGCTCAAGCACAATTTTTAAATGTGGAAATTTATTTCTAATAGTGTTTAATTCATCATCAATAAAATATTTTTCTCTATCAAAAATATCAATATTATCAGCAATTTTCTCACCATGTATTAATAATGGATTATTTTCTTCTTCTAGAATTTCTAGTAATTTAAAAATTTTTGAGATATCACTTACTCCATTTTTAGAGTTGGTGGTTGCATTTGTTGGATAAAGTTTTGATCCAAAGAAAATTTTTTTTTGTAACCCCATCCTAAAATCATCTAAATTTAAATTATCATTTAAATAACAAGGAACAAGTGGTTCAAAATTGATAGTAGATGCCTTCTTTAATTGCTCTTTATAAGCAATAGCTTTAGTTGTATCTGTGATTGAAATTTGAGTATTTGGCATTGCTACACATCTATTATTTATTCTAGAAGAAAAATTTGTAACCATTTCTAACATGTCACCTTCTCTAAAATGGATATGCCAATCATCTGGTTGAATTATTTCAATTTGATTATTCACAATAATTATTTTTTTGTAATATATTATAGATTTTTTCTGAACTTATAGTACCCATATATGATTTTGTTTTATCAATATTTATACTCTTAAAGTAATCGTAGCTCTCATTAGTTCTAACAACGTATGAATCTTTATGAAATGGTCCATATATTTTATCATTTGTAGGACCAAATAATATTATTGATTTTAAATTTGAAGCTGATGCCATATGTGCTAAGCCAGAGTCATTTCCAATAAATATTTTTGATTTTTTCATATAAGCAGCTGTTTGAGTTAGTGATGAGCCAAATAGGTTGAGAATATATTTACTATCTATATTTTTTGTTATTCGATTATAATAAAACCCTTCTTCTGCTTTTGAGCCTACTAATATAAATTTAATATTTTTATTTTGAGATAAAATTTTTTTTAATAAAGAATTAAAATTTTCTGCACTCCAAATTTTAGGTTTCCAATTTCCGCCAGGAAATATTACAAAGTAATTAAAATTATCTAAAATATTTTTAGTTACCATTTGTTCTTCTTCATTATTAGTTTCAATAAATAATTCTGAACAATCAAATTTGAAATAATCGGATAATTGCTGTACATGGTTTATGTTATTTTTTTTCTTAAAAATAAACTTTTTATTATGAGATAAAAAATAAGATATTAATGAACTTCTAAAATCAATAATAATATCCCATTTGACTCCTAAACAATTGTAAATTATTTCAAGCCAGTGCATATTGAGCTTTCTTTTCGAAACTGTTATGATTTTTTCAACTGATTTAAAGTTTTTAAATATTGGTTTTGCTGATGGTCCAATAACAAAAGTAAATTTAGCTTTTGGATTTTGATTATTAAAAAACCTTATAACTCCGGTTGACAGAATTGTATCACCTATAAGATTTGATGAAATAACAAGAATTTTCACAGAAATATTACACTTTTAAATTATTCAATATATATTTAGTAAATTATGAAAGATAAATACTT
>MDSW01197706.1_pt1 | contig 26636 bp, 15 predicted proteins | sample 811171 | NCBI WGS metagenome assembly MDSW01 (sample SAMN05326641, study PRJNA326480) | marine metagenome | isolation source: seawater | place: Atlantic Ocean: North West | collected 2012 | reverse complement strand
ATACATTAGACTACATGTAGTCTAGCTAGAGTTTCAGTCGCCGCCGCGTCTTCTTTCATTTCTGAAGTTTCAGCGTTATCGTGTATGGTTCGCGCCCGTCGTAGCTCTCAGTCAGCACGATCTCTTCTTCCCGAATGATCATTTCGCCGGTGAAATCTCTGATCCGCGCATCGTCATTCAGAGTTTCATCAAGATGAAATATCTTCCTCTTGGTATCTTTCAGCCACTTCGCGAACTCGTCGCTTCCTTTCTTCCGCGCCTCTTCGCTTCCTTGCAGCTCATACGCTACGGTGGCGTCTTTGCCTTCGCGAGCGTACCTCAACTCGTTCTCGTTCGCCTCGATCAACTGAAACCGCAGCATTGACTTACTGAACTTTGGTTCCTTTGCGCGACCGATGAATCCGCCGTCTGTAAGAAAGCCATCACGTTCGCGTTCTGTTCTCCGGGCGCAGCAGTAGCCGAAGCACGCTCCAGGATAGCCGAGGATGATCGACCACCATTTTTCGCCACTATTGTGCACAGCTATTTCTGAATACTTAAGCTCGGTACTCCCCTTGTGAAATGTCATGCCGATGGTGTAGGATTCAAGGAAATTCTGCCCCGTGACAAGGGCGGGGATGACAATTCCCGGTATACAAAACAATTGACACGTGGGCCATTGGCAATATCTGAACGGCTCGGACAGAGGAATCTCTCCATTTTTGAGAACGGCGCTGTATGTTCGGGTGACCTGATTCCCAAACAAATTCTTAGAAAAGAACTCCAAGGGGTCAACGAAACCCGGTTCTGAACGTCGCATCTCCAAAGCTTTCGGTGGCTTAGAAGGCCAATCAGACGCAAATGCAGGCCAGATCTCAGTCTCTTCGAACGGGGGCGGTGGTGGCTTCGGTGGGCCGCTGTCGTAAGACCCTGCGCTGCCGCAGTCGCCCACCTGGGGCAGACGCGCGCGACCGGGCGTGAAGTGAAACGGCCCGAGCAGCCACCTTGACTCGGCGGTGGCGTCGACCCCCTCGACGACGTCCCGGCGCCCCGCGCAGTGCTTAAACGCATGGTTGGGCCACGCAACGAGTCTCCCAGGCCGGACGTCGATCTCGTGACGCGTCAGCTTCGCGCCCGGGGGGGTCCAGCCCGCGTCGCCATATCCTGGAGCGTCGTCTGGATCCAGCACGAGGGTACCGCCATCAGCCTTCAGGTAAACTACGCATGTGTACCCGTCGGCGGTGAGGGTATCGTCCTCGAACATGGTCTCGCCCTCCAGCGTGTAGATCGCGAGTCGATCGCGATGCGGGTGCATCGTGCCGACGGAGACGCGCGCGGGGAGCTTCACGGACTTCGTGGTCCGGTCCACGGTCAGCGAGCGATGAGGGTCGAACTGATCCGCACGCGATCCGTTGACGCCGGTTGCTCGGTTCATGATTTCCTCGAGCGCCAGGCTCGATTTGGACGCCTCCGGCTCGCCCACGAACCCGAGTCCGACGGACACGGCGGACCGAATCCTCTGTTCTATGGACGCGTCGCCGTCGACGTACATCTGCGCCTTCTTGCCGCTCGGGCAGTTCATCGCGGACTCCGGGCCGGGCATCTGCGAGATGACCGCCTCACACTCCTCGGGGGTGAGGAAGTCGTCGATGACTACGACGCTCTCTCCGCGAGCGAACCACCATGCGGGCGCGTACCCTCGATGACGCGCACCGCGGGGAACCGCAGCCTCGAACGCGGACTTCATCAACGTCGCCTCGTCCATCTCGTCCGCTTGAACGGTTCCGCGGAAGGCAGCGAGAGTGTTTTGCCACGGCTCCTCCAGCCGGCTCGTGTCGCCGTGAGCGCCCATGCCCTCGCCGTTGTCGTGTGTCATCGCGCCGAGGGATGGACCGCGCATCGCGGCGCTCTCGCGGAGGTACTCAGAGTCGCGGAGCATGTGCGTGTGCCACGCGAGGTCAATGTCGATGGGCGGCGCCAGCGCGGCGCCGCCAGTTCGCACCGTCATCTCCACAAAGCCCTCGTACCGAGAAGCCGCGGCGAGGAGAAACGCGTCGTCGTTGTACGCCGCACCCGAGACCTGCCACAGAAAGGGCGCGTGTCGCCCGATCGCCGCGACTAAGCGGTCGTCGAGGTCGGAGGGAGGAGCGGCTCGAGAGTCGGGGAGGGTCGTTGGGAACAACGCGGCATCAGCGTCGTCGTCATGCCAAGCGAAGCCCACGCCCGGAGCGGGGTACGGCACTGCGGCGACGAGCGAGGCGCAGTCGCGAAAGTACGCGTGCGGATCCAAACGATGAACGTGCCAGCACCAGGCGACGGCCAGCGGGGGCGCGCGCGTCACGAGGGTCTCCCCCGGGGACTGGCCGGCGCACGACCAAGGTAATCCGCAGGGGACGGACGCCTCGACCAGCCACGAGATGTAGGACGAAACCGCGGCGCGGAGGTGGGGTCCGTCGAAGTAGAGCGACGACGACTCGTCGCGGATGGAGTGGACGTGGACGTCGCGTAAGAATGCGATGTGCGCTCGCATGTCCGCCACGGACACCGACGCCATGGGTCGCTTACTGTTCCGATGTTGATCACGCGGGAAGGAATAATTTCCCGAGGGAATAGACATCGTCCCCGGCATCAGGTCCAGGAGGCGCACAACGGCGAAGAGGAGGAGATCGAAGGTTGATGACGTCCGGCGAGGGTTTCGTGCTTCGCGATGGCGCACCGCGGTTGACGATGTGGTCGTGCTCCGGGCGCGAGCGGTGTCTCACTCCCGCATCCTTCCTCGTGTTGAGGCGTTTTCCTCGTGTTGAACACGTTGTTGACCGAATGACGCTGATGAGCTCGCAAGATTTAGGAACTGCGCGGTGAGCCGTCGGGCCCGCTCGTCGCGCCCAACCTTTAAGGTGGTTACAACACGCTGACGAGGGTTCACAGCGGCGAGAAAATCGTTGGGGAAGAAAGAGTCGGATAGATTTTCTCCAGATTTTGACTCATGCATGCATGTTCAAACGCACAAGTACTCCAAGTACGCATAGTACAACGAATGCTGCATGTACGAGAGAACTTCGAGGCGCGCCGCACGCACACGGGGCGCGACCGCGCGGAGGTTCCCCGCATCTGGCGACATTCGAACTAGACGACCCTCTCCTCGATCGGGCCGGGGGATAGGTCGACCGCGATGACCGGACACCCGGCTTCTGGTCGAAATAACCCACCGCCTGACGACGACCTGGGTGTCTCAGCAGTCCAATCTTTCTTTTGCCCGCCCCCGCCGAGCAACGCCGAAGACGACACGCCGAACCGTTCCCGTTCCGCGAGCCAGCGTAGGCGCGCTTCCGATTACTGCGACGACTACGCTAACGATGAGGAGTCCGGCCGCGTGGGGGCGAATGGGACGACCGAGGACGTCTTGTCGCGGAAATCGTCGAAGACGCGCGCGTTGCGGAATGCTTCCAAGCGTTCGTCCGAGTCGAGGCAGGGGGATCCGGGACACTCGCTCGACGACCCGAGAGCGTCGAAGGTGCGCTCGTCGCTGAAGGCGTCGAAGACGCGCTCGTCGTCCAAGTCAACGGAGATTCCCTTGGATGAGGAGTTCGTACTGGACGACGTAGAACATAAAGGGCGCGTCGGCAACAACGCAGCGGGGTCATGGTCGGGCGCGGGTGCCGGGGCCGAAGCCGCCGCGAAGGGCAACCCTGACGGGCAGATTTGCGGTGTCAACGTAGTCATCCTCCCGTCCGCGTGGTACATGCTGTACTGGGACCTGATAATGATGGCTCTGATCATGGTGATCGTCTTCCTTCTCCCATACGAGGCTGCTTTTGTGCCGTCTTACTCATCTCTGACGTTCGGCGAGATGACGCGAACACAGTTTGCGTTCATGGTGGTCAATCGCATCCTCGACGCGTTCTTCTCCGTTGACTTCTTGCTGCAATTCGTACTCGGGTATGTGGACTCGGAGGGCAAGGTGGTGACCAAGCTGTCGAAGATTCGAAACAAGTACCTGAAAAGCTACTTCACCATCGATTTTATGTCGCTGTTTCCGTTCGACCAGGTCATACAGAGCGAGAGCACGCCGCTGCTGAGGGCGATCAAGTTTCTCCGCTTGCTGAAGCTGCTTCGCGCGCTCAGGGCGAACCGCATCATCTCGCGGCTCATGAGCCACATCGACATAAGCGCCGCCACGAAGAAGATTTCAAAGGATTTCCTCATTTTGGCAGTCATCATGCACTTCGTTGTGTGCTCTTGGGCGTACTTTGCGAATAACGGCGGGAGCGACGACCCGGACCGATGGATCTATCTCAACGAAATCGACATGTCGTCGACGACGGCGATGTACATCACCATTGTGCAGCTGACGTTCACCTCACTCGGCGACATCCAGGTGATTCTCATTCCTGACCAGATGCTCAAGATCGTGACCGCGACGGTCCTCTCTCTTATCTCTGCGTTCATCATTGCCGAGCTGACGGACCTGATTCAGACCGCCTCCGCGGGTGACGCGGCGTACCAGAGGTCGCTGGAGCAGATGAACGCGCTGATGCGCGAGAAGAAATTCCCGAGCGACCTTCGCTTCCGCCTGCGCGATTTTCTGCGGTTCAAACACGAGAAGGAGGGAGACATGGCGTCCAGTCCCGAGAGGTTGGAGATGATGAAGTCGCTGAGCCCGCAGCTGCAGGTGCAAGTCACGGACCAGCTGCAGACAGTGGGGCTGAAGACGAATCCTCTGTTCGTGAATGCCAAGGAGGACGTTATGATCAAGATCAACCTCGCGTTGAACTCGCAGCTTGTGGGTGCAACGGAGGTCATCTTCAAAGAGGGGGATCCCGCCGAATATCTGTGCATTTTGGAGAAGGGTTTTGTGATCTCCGCGGGGAGAGTCATACAGGGCGGGTCCATCTTCGGGCACGAGTGTCTCCTCGCGGGTTCGTTCGACGAGATTCTACACGGGCACTCGACGCACTCTCTGACGTTCTGCTCAATGACTCGCATTCACGTCCACCAGCTGGAGCAGATCGTGAACAAATCGGCCCCTCTGTTTTGGCGGACGCTGCGAAAACGAGCCATGAAGGCCTTGATCGCAAGGGGCTTAACTAGGTACTGCCAGCTCGCGCTCAGGCGACAGGAAAAAGGTGACCGTGGCGCGCGTCGGTTAGCCGCCGAGATGATCAACATGGGCGTCGGCAAGATCGTCATCTTTCAGATGTCGCTCGCGTATCGCTACGTCAGCGGGGAGAATGAGGAGATCGAGCGCGCGGCGAGGAGACTCCAGAAATGGTACAGGACAGCGCGCGCACGGAAAGCATTCAAGATGCTGTTGTTTAGGGAGAGGATGACCCGACTGTACTTTCCGAAGGAGGTTGCGCCGTCGGGCGGGCTGTCGACTGCCCAAGGAGGGTCGGAGATATCGCGCTTGATAAGCAACTTTGCTCCTCCTGCCTCTTCGAACGAACATGACGAAACGGCTTACAAGATGGACTTGATGGCGCAGCAGGTCGGCGCTCTCTTTCAGGAGCAGCGTAAGATGACAAGGACGATCGACACGATCGCCATGTTGATTCGCAAGCAGGCCTTGGGTCTGTAGGTTTTATGATCTGGCGGAGGGCGAGTGAAGAAAAGTAGAACACTATTCATAGACTACGAAAGTACGAAATACAAAAGGTTACGATGGGCCGTGACATACGCCTGATATCACGCCGAGAGACTCCGACGCCCCTTCGCGCGTCTCCGGTTCAGAACCCGACGTCCTGCTGCCGTTCGAAGCCTCGCCCGGAACCCATGTCTACGCTTCCGTACCAGATTCGACGGCTGATACGTTCGCTTCGTCGCCGCGTACATCCCGTCTTTCACGGCGGTCTCTCTGTCAACGCTTTCGACCTTTTCTTCCCCCACCGCGGGGGGGCACCCAGGGGTCTGCCTTTGGGAATCTCCCTCGGGGATGCTCTCGTCTCTCTTCGCCGGGGGGGTGATGATCCAGGCGCGTTCCAAATCATTCATAAGACGTTCTACGCCGTCGCCGTCCTCGGCGCCCCAGTTCGCGTCGGTGCCAGACTTCGGCGTCTCGCGGCGCGAAGGCTCCGGCCAAGCTTGATCGCGGCGAATGCGGAGGCTGTGCAGAAGCCGAGCGACCGGGGGGTCGAGGGGCGCGGTGACGGGCGGAGCGAGCTCGAAATCAGCGTCCGCCGAGCGATCGAGCCCACCACGCGAGCGATCGTCGTGACCGCCTCGGCACGGCGTGGACGTGGTGGTCATTCCGGCCGCCGCGCCCTGGGCACCGAGGCTGAAGAACCCCACGTTACTGGAGGGGGCCGAGAAGACGCGGGGCGCGCCCGTCGCGGGCACGGGCGCGCGCGCGCAGAGCGCGAACGCGGGCGCGGACCCAGAGATCGATGCGATGGCGGACGCGGACGACGCGCACCGAGCAGCGCTCGCGAGACGCGCGAAGAGCGCCCGTCGCGAAGCTCCGGAGGCCATGGTGCCCTAACGAATATGATCAGCACAGCGTGTACTTACGTGGATATATATCACTGCGAGCTCAGCCCAGTCGGTCATCAGCGTGTTCAACGCGAAGAAGACATGGGAGTCAGACATCGCTTTTCTGTGACTGGCGATCCCTCAACAAAAAACCGGGACTTTTATTAAGGGGAGGCGGAAGCGCGGGGGCTGATCACGAACGCGCATCGGTTGAAACGACGGTTAGAATGTGCGGCGTGTCGAGCGCGTGGGCGGACGCAGCGAGAACGAGAAACGAAGGCGAAAACCGGACTTTCTCCGATAAAATTTCACAACGCTCTCGTGGCCACGGAGCGCCGCGTCCCAGGTCGCCCAGAGAACCCCTTACTTGAGCTTCTTCTTCACGCGGAGCTGGTTGGTGTGGCCACACTTCTTCTTGCGGCAGTTCACGGCGCGCGCGTGGAGGCGAGCGTAGCACCTGTGGGGTGAGGGAGGGGGCACGGCGGTGAGCGACGAGTGTGTCGCGACGGCGCAATCGCGGGCACACGAGGCGGTCTGCGCGAGATGTGTAAACCCAGAATGACCGCGAGGCGGAGGAGAGACCGCCGCGAGGCAAAGTGAAAGGGCTCCCAAGTTCGCTTTTGGGTCCGTTTTTCGACTTGAGAGAATGGGGAGTCCATCAAGACAAACTTTATGGCCCTTTCCCGTTCTCCCGGCGCGCCGAACAAAAGACGCTCGCCCGGGCGGGGATTCACGGAGGTACGTACTTGCGGCAAATCATCTTGTCGACGTTGTACTTGCGCGCGAGAACGAGAAGGGAAGGCTCAATGATACCGCCGCGGAGACGCAGCACGAGGTGAAGGGTGGACTCCTTCTGGATGTTGTAGTCCGCGAGGGTGCGGCCGTCCTCGAGCTGCTTGCCCGCGAAGATCAGGCGCTGCTGGTCAGGGGGGATGCCCTCCTTGTCCTGGATCTTAGCCTTCACGTTGTCGATGGTGTCCGAAGACTCCACCTCGAGGGTGATGGTCTTGCCCGTGACTGCGAGAGGGAGCGTAGGAGGCCGAAGGAAGGAGACGTCAGCGGCGTTCGTCGCGGTCGCGCGCGGATGGCAAACCCCAGAAAAACGCGACGTCGGTTCGCCGGCACAACGAGACACCGCCTTCGCGAGCGATGCGGGCCCGCGAAGACGACCACGCGGAGTAGGAATGCTGATTTGAGTGATCAACATGGCACCCCTTCTCGTGAGCTCGTCGCCGAGGCTCGGCAGCGCTGGAGCGCCCGCGTTCCGGCGCGACGCGCGTCCTCTCGCGGGTGAAACCCTAAAAACGATCGCCGAGCGGCACGGCGCCCGGAAACGCCTGGAGAGGCGGTCCCGTGACGACACCGCACAAAGATGGGGGATGCAATTATCGTGCACGTACGGGTCTTTACGAAAATCTGCATGGTGCGTTCCGTCCTAAGTCGCGCGCCGGCGGAAGAGGGGCTTGCGGCTGCGTGTCGGTCGCTGAAATGTGTGATGAGCATCAGGTCTTGAAAAGCGGGGCGTGTTGGGTAAAATATTGAGACTGATCATTAGGTCTCGCGCATTCGAAATTCGAACAAATATGAATGAGATCATAGTCATGAAGTTCTGCACTTTTCTGAAGTTGCTCGTCGGACCGATGCTGCGAATCTCGCGGACCGCCGCGGCCGCGCGTGTCACCGCGCCGAAGTCCCCCTCGTTCTTCCCCTCCGAGTGCGGGAGACTCACGGTGCTCTTACATCCTCTCCAGAGGCTCGATCATGAGCAGACGCAGGCCATTGTCGATGACCTGCTTGAACGCCTTGCACAGGTGGACGCGCGCGTGCATCGCCTGCGCGCCGTCCCATGTGCCGTCCTCGAGCTGTGAGTCCGTGGGCAGGATCCGCACTCCACTGGGACCGTAGTACCCCGAGAGCGCTCGCACCATGCCGTTGAGGAACTCGCACACCTTGTGCGTGCCGTACTGCGGCAGTGCCGGGGGCTCCGGGAGCTTCGGGGACGCGCCGTCGCGGATCATGGACGCGAACGGCAGGACGTACTCCATGAGGATTTCCCACTCTTTCCCGTCGCTGAGCTGCGCGGTGTCGCACTCCGCGAGCGATGGGAGCGCGGGCACCTTGCCATCGCCGACCTTGGCCTCGAACTTGCGCACGACAGAGGCGACGCGCGTGGAGTTGTACAGGATGAAGGGCGCTGACGCATCCTCGAAGTCGGTGATCTTGGCGATGTCGAAGTTGATCTGTGTGAGGCACCCCACGGAGAGTAGAGCGTACTTCATCGCCGCGGTGCTCACCTCGTGCGTCACCTGCTCGAAGAGCTCAGGGGAGACGTCCTCTCCCTTCTCCTTGAATTTGGCCGCCATCTTCTCGCGAATCACCGTCTTGAGGTCGTCGTACAAGTCGTCGGCGAGGAGATACCGCCCGCGGCGACCGGACATCTTCCCCGTCGTGAGCTTGACGAGGTCGTAGCTCAGGTGGTACTGCCGCCCCTTCATCTCGGGGTTCATCATCATCATCCCCAGCGACACCTTCTGCTGCGCGAGCTCTTGCTCGCTGCAGATGATGTTCAGGATGAGGTCGCTGCTCGCCGCCTTCTTGAACGAGTACACGATGTCGCGGTAGGTGTACAGCGTGGACCCATCCGGGCGGAGGACATACAGCGGCGGGTACTCCTTCTGGTACCCACCCTTGCCCGTCTTCAGTCCCTGATCGGCGATGAATCCCGACATGTCGAGGTACGCCCCCTGCGGCACGCCCTTGTCGTTGCACTGCGTCTGGGGCACGTAGTAGTCGCTGTTCTTCATAATCTCCAGCACCTTGTCGTTGCTTCCCTCCCAGCCGAGCTCGGACTCGAAGTCGAAGCGGTCGTGCTGCACACCGTATGTGCTGAGGGTCTGCTGCACGCCGGTGAGGCAGTCCACGACCATCTTGCGGAAGATTTTGATCGCCCACTCCTCCTGACGCTCATACGCCAGGTTGAGCTTCCCCGCCTCCGTCTTGATGTCGCCCACCTTCCTCACGTCCTCCAGAATCACCACCATCATCGGCTCGAACCTCTCGCGCAGATCCTGGTAAATGTCGAAGTACTCCTCGATCCCTTTCACTTTCTTCTCGTCACCCGCCGCGGCGGCGAGGGAGGCTGCCTGAAGTGCCTCCACCGCTTCTTTCCCGGCCGCGCACGCGTCCTCGAGCGCGCCGGGGTCCACACCCACCGTCTGCAGCTCCTGGCAAGTGTTCATCACCGCGTACATCGCACCGATCCAGTGGTCGATCTTCATGTACGGCTTAATTTTGTCGTACACGCGCGAGTACGCCAGCGCAGTGAGGCCGATCTGGGCGCCAAGGTCGTTGACGTAGAAAGCCTGCGTGACGTCCCAACCGCACGCCGCCTGCATCTTCGCGAGGTGCGCGCCGATCATGACGTTGCGGAGGTTGCCGATGTGAAGGGGCGCGTTCGGGTTGGAGCTCGTGTGCTCGATGATGACGCGCTTCCCACCGGCCGCGTTGGTGTGCCCGAACTTGTTCCCGCGCGACGCGACGGCGTCGAGGGTGAGGCGGAAGACGCGCGCGCGGTCGACAAAGAGGTTCAGGTAAGGGCCCACGCCAGCCACCTTCACGATGAGACCCTTCATGTCCCCGGACTCGATCTTCCCCTGCAAGCCCGACGCGAGGTCGGAGACGTACGCCACGGGGTTCACCTTGCGCTTAGCGCAGAACTGCGACCACTGCACGGTGAAGTCAGCCTTTGAGAGGTCCCTCGACCGCGACACCTTGGGAAGATCGGCGGCGTCGGGCTCCTTCTCCGCGATGAAGGCGCCGATCTCGGCGCCGAGACGGTCCATCAGCTCGAGGAGCGGGTCCTCCCCGGGGGTGAGGGGCGCGTCCGCGGCCATACTGTGGAGACTCTACCGTGTCGCCCGACCCGTGGTCGTGGGGAACCGCGGGTGCGTGCGCGCCGCGGGTCGAAGAGGGCTTGGAAGTCCCCAGGCGATCTGCGCCTTTGCTTTTTCGCGCCGGAGAGTGGCGGCGTTTCCACTGATCGTCGTCAGCGCGCCGCAGCAGCCTCTGCGACGGGGCGCGGCGGAATCGTCAAACGGGGATTTCTGTGGGGGGAGCCGAACGTGAATTTTCTGAAGCTGCGCAGAAAGTTGATTACACGCACGAGGGTTCCGACGCCCCTCTCCCCCTCTCGCCGCGGCATGGAAATCAGTCGGACGTCTTCTTCTTCTTCCACACCGTGCCGGACTCTTCCAGCGAGGCGCTGGTTTCACTCGAGGCCGACTTCGTCTCCACCGTCTCCGTCGTCGTCGTCACCTCCTTCGTGACGATGACCTTCTGCTGCTGCGTCGCCTCCGTCGCCTTCGCCACCTTCGCCACCTTCGCCTCGGGCGCGGGGTCCGCCTTCTTTTCGACCTTCCCATTCAACCCCCCGGACCCCACCTTCGACACCGAGCCCTCCACGAGCTTCGGGACCGACGGCACGACCACCTTCGTGAGCTCCACCGTCTCCCGCCACGCGTCCTTCGCCCTCGGACCGCTCGCCTCCGCCGCCTTCTTCACCGCATCCCCGATGAAGCCACCGAGCTTGCCGAGCTTCACCTTGGACAGGTCCAACTCCTCGCGAGAAACGGATTTCGTGGACGCCGACGCGCCCGACGCGTTGCTCGAGGTCGAAGTGCTTGTCGTCTTGGTCGAAGCCGCGGTCGCCTTGGCCTTCTTGACCTCCACCTGCTTCGGGGCCTCAACCTGCTTCGGGGCCTCCACCTTCTTCACGGGCGGCGGGGCCGGCGGCGCGGGCGGGGGCAGCGGCGGGGGCTTAGCCGAAGCGACGGACACTTCCGTCTTCGACGCCTTCACCTCCATGCTCTTGCTCGCGCTCACGGTGGTGCTCGTCTCGGAGACGCTGGCTGTTTTCGTCTCCTTGGTCGAGACCTCCGCGGCGGCCGATTTGTACGTCGCATCTGAGGAAAACGCCGACAAGAACGCATCCGCGTTGAAGTCCGACGACGCCGTGGACGTGGGGAGCGTCGACGGGAGGGAGGTCGAGGAGCTCTCCGAGGTGACCTCCGTGTCAAGGCTGTACTTCGCGGTCAGCTCCGCGTAGATGCGATCCACCTCGGTCTGGTCCACGCTGGAGGCGCCGATCGCAGCGCCGGAGTCGTAGTAGGCCGGTGCGGGGGGAGCGTACATGGGCGCTGACGAGAGCGTCGCGTCCATGGACGATCCGTACGACGACGCGTACGACGACGTCGCGGTGGATTCGAAGGAAGAGGAGGAGGTGACCGAGCTGGTGCTCGAGCTGACGCTCATGGACGCGCGCGCCTCCTCGACGCGGCGCATCATCGTCGCCTTCTCCTCGTCCGTCATCACCCGGTTACTCGCCTCAAACACCGCCGTCGCCGGCATGGGCATCTTCTCTTCCGCCTCGGCGGGCTCTTCGACCACCTTCTTCGGCGCCTTCACCTCGACGGCATCGACCACATCCGCCTTTTTCTCGACGACCGCGACTTCGACGGTCGATTTCTCGCTCTGTCTCGCTGTCGCCGCCTTGGCGATTCTTCTCAGCGCGACACACGCCGCAGCGAAGAGCACCGCGACGTACACCGGGGTGGCGTAGAGCATCGAGCAAGCGATCTCCGCGCCCGAGAGAACGTACGAGACCACTATGCGCATGACCGTGAGCGTGACCGCGGCGACCGTCTTGAACGGCTTGTAACACAGAATCTTGGCCCACTGTCCGTTGGCGGCGGCGTCGGCAAAGTACGCCACGCCGCCCGTCACGGCGTCGAAAAAGGCACCGATGGGCGTCGACTGCACCGCTCCCTTGGCATCCGCTTTCCCCAGTCCCGCGAGCACGTCTTGAAGCTTCGCGACGAGCAGCACCGCGGCGTCGTACACGTCCAGGGCGAACTCGACGGCGAAATCCGTCGCGCGCTCGGTGCCCGCGCGCGTCGCGACGAAGCCGGCGCGGAGGACATCCTGCGCCGGGGCCAGGCGCTCGGCGTTCACGGCGCCGACGAGGGGCTCCAGGTCGGCGTACGCGAACGCCGCGAAGACGCCGATCGCGACGGCGACGGCAATAATCGTGCGCAGAGGCGACGGTTCAGGATCGCTGACGTCCACCTCGGGCGCAGGGGCGGCAGCGGCGGCGGCGGCGGCGGCGGATCGGGGCGCGACCCAGGCGCGACCCAGGCGTGCGGGACCGGCGGAGAGGCGCACGGCGCGGAAGGCGAGGGCGGCATCCAGGCCGAGACCGCGCGAGTGAGCGACGCGCACCCCGTGAGTAGTCGCCTGGGGGGCGCCGAGGGGCGCGCAGCGCGCGCGTGCGAGCGTGGCGCGACGCACGCGCGGGGCCGCCGGCGCGGACGAGGCTCGGCTCGACGAGGAGGCCGGGCCGGCGCGACCGGCGTGAGAGCGGCGCACGACCGCCGCGGCGGGCGCCGCGCGCATGGAGACGTTCATCATCGCCTCTCCCGCTCTCTCGATGTCTGCGACGGTGGGCGATGGCGACGCGAAGGGAGCGGGGGCGCCGTCAGCGGGGAGCGCGAGACGGTCTTGAACGGTCGCTCGAGGAAACGCGACGTTTGGAGACGACGGCCGGATGGCAGATTTGAAACGCGCCGGGGTGCCGCCGCGCGCTCGGAACACGACGCAGAACACCGCGCGCGCGCGCTTTAGCGTCGAGAGACGCACCGAGAGCTGGGGGGGAGCGCCGGGCGATGCGTCGCGACGCGACCGCGCGTCGACGAGTGCGATCTTCGCGCGTCGTTGCTCCGTTTTTTCGACTAGTCGTTGGCGGCACGCGTGGCAATCCGCGAGGCGTGGGTGGCTAATATCGCTCCTTTGCCCCGTGGTCACGGATTTTTCTTTCGCACAGGCTGTCAGTCACGATTTTTTTCCGGACTTTTATTCGATACCAGTGCCATCATCAGCGGTTTCCCGTCCGCTCCTCGGATGGATTCTGGGTCTGGTCTCTTCAGAGTCGACCTGCGTCTCGCTCACGACTGGAGGACGATGACGGCGCAGGACAAGATCGACACCGTTTTCCTCAAGGAAACCGTCGCGGATGTGGTCGTCAAGGCGTGCTCGGAGTGCGCGGTGGCTCAGCCCGACGATCCGGTCGGGTACGTCGCGGGCTGGCTCGAGCAGTTCGTCAAGAACGACGCAATCCTAAAGAAGCGCGCCGCGGAGAAGACCGCGGAGGCGGAGGAGAAGGCGGCGGAAATCGAGGTTCGTCCGAGCGCCCCCCGCGATATCGTCCCATTCGCGTTTGTTCTCGCGCGCGTCGTGCCAGACAGGGTCGAAGCCGAGACGGGTGTGGGTTTTTTCACCGCGCGCGAAGACCCAGGGCGTTGCCCGATTCGGCAGTCACCGGTTGCTCTGGGGCGTTTGGTCGATCGGACCCCTGAGGCTCCTCGGCGCTCGTACGCATCTGACCGTGAACCCCGAACCCTCTCCCCTAATCTTCAACACCAGGCGCAGAAAGAGGCGGACGCGAAAGTCCTGAACGAGGCGACGCGCGTGGCGAAGGCTTTGGAGCACATCGCTTCGCTCGACGGCGACCCGGACATTTTGTACAAGCACGCCGCGAATTACGCGTTGAAGCTCGCGACGAACGGCGGCGCGGGCATGCGCGCGTACGTCGCGGACCTGGAGGAAGCTGAGGAGGACGAGACGTTGGACAAAGATAATTCGGAGGAGGGGGAGGAGGAGGACAAGAAGGAGTCCGCGGAAGATGATGCGGAAGGGGAGGCGGACGCGGCCGAGGGCCCGGCCCCCATCTCGTACGAGAATCTCTTCTTCCGCTACGTCGCGTGCGCGGCGCCCAAGGGCGACGACCAGGACTGGATTGTCGGGAAAAAGCTCGAGCGCCCCAATGGGATTTCGTTCGCGCTCGTGGACGCCGTGGACGATGAGCCCCAAGCGCCGTGGATCGACGTCGCGAACGTGATGACGTACGAGGGCAAAGAGCTTCCTGACCAGGAGGAGAGCGACGAGCCCGAGCCCAAACGACGCGAGAAGGCGTGTTTCCTCGGCGGCGTCCCTCGGGCAGGCGCATACTTCGCGGCGCCCATCACCCTGGCAACCGGAGAGGTCGCGGGAATGTTGTGCCTGGATACGCTCAGAACCTCGACGGGGGGAACTGGGCGGCCGATCGCGCCCGAGGATAAGGCGCTCGCGCGTCGCGTCGCGTTTGCCGCCGCGCGGGCGATGGACGCCGCCGCCGCCAAGCGCGCCGAGATTCTCGCCGCCGCCGAGGAGGAACAGGCAGAGATCGAGGCGCGGATCGAGGCCGCGAAGGCGCCGGAGGGAGGCGATGAGGGCGGTGACAAACCTGATGGCGATGCCGACGCGGCGGATGCGACACCCGAGGAGCCTGACCCGGAGCTGGCCCCCGAGCCGAAGGATGGTGAGGATGAGGGGGATGCGGAGCGTCGCGTCGCGCTCGTCACCGCCAAGAATCAACTCGGCCCCGCCGAGGCACTCGTCGCGAGGAATCAAAAGATCTTCGAGACGGTGAGGGATCTCATCGACCTCGTGGACGATGCCGCACTCGCGGAGATGCGATCGCTCCCGAGGGCGCCCAAGGCGACCTGGCGCGTGATCAAGGCTGGTCTGTACGCGACGGGACACAAGAGGTTTGAGTTTGAGACGTGGGCGCTGACGCGCAAACAAATCGGACCAAATTACAACAATGAGCTCAAGGCTTTGGACCCCATGGACACGGAGCGCAACGAGAAAGCGTGGGACGGCGTGGACCGGTGCCTCAAGGGCGTCACGGACTCTGCGGTGTTGAAGGAATCCAAAGTCGGCGCGTTGCTCTTCCGCTGGTTCAACGCGTTCAAGGAACTCTCTGACGCCGCGGTTAACGTCAAGAAGATCAAGGAGGAGATCGACCGGTGCGAGGAAGCCATCGAGAAGGCGGCGGAGGCCAAGGCCGAGGCCGAGGCGGATGCCGCGGCGGCCGCGGCGGCCGGCGAGACGGGTGATACGCCAGAGGCGGATGAGTAGAACTGAGAGGACGAGAGCTAGTGGTAGGGCGGAGCTTGTTTGCAACAAGCTGTTCCTGGAACCGAAAACTTTCCCCGGGCCCCTTCACGTGTAGGTTCCTCAAGTTTGGCGCGGGTAAGTCTAAATTCTTCCGACCGTTGACGATTTCCGCAATTCCTCTCTTGCGCCGTTTTCTCGGCACGCCCCGCGCCCTTCGTCGTCACTGCGAGCGGCGCCGCGAGGAAGCGCGCGCGAGCACGCCCTGTGCCCGCGAGTCGCTCGAGGTGAACGAGAGTACGAGCCGAGCCAAGCCTCTCGCGCCCCCGCGCGTCGGTTTCCTCGCGAGCGCGATGCCCAAACCCGAGATCTGCAGCAAGAAATCCGACTCCGCTAAGGGCGGAGGCGCGAAGCTCTCGGCGCACGCGCAGCAGAAGAAGCAGCTCGGGCAGCTCCACCCCAACCCCGAGCTCATCAAGTTCTACCGCGAGCGCGTCGCCGACTTCGAGCGCGAGCGTGACGAGCTCATCGCGCGCCTCGACGCGGTCGGCATCCGCCGAGCCGAGTTGCATCAGGCGGAGTGGGAGCTCAAGAAACGCACCGGCGAGGTTGCCGAGCTCCAGAAGGCGCTCTCCGACGCGCACGCGTACCTGTTCGAGGAGCGTGAGCGGCTCCTCGCGATTCAGGCGGAGAATGATGAGCTCAAGCTGCAGGAGACGGAGGACCGCCAGCGCATCCAGCACCTCCTGAAGCTCATGAACCCCGCGGAGCCCGAGGTTGGATTCAGCCGAGACGCGCCCCCCGCCGCGCCCGCCGCGCCCGTGGCGTCGTACGCCAAGCCGACGACCGGGTCGGAACTGAAAGCGAGGGAAAGTGTGCCCCGACCGACGCCGAAGACGGCGGGTGGGAACGCTGCGCCCGCGGTGCCCGCCGCGGCGGCGAACCGCGCGAAGCGGACGGTGTTCCTCCCCGCGCAGAACACCGAGACGCTGACGCTGAAGATCGAGGCGCTCCAGGCGCAGTTGGACGACCAGAGGAAGTTCAGCAACGAGCGCATCGAGGCGCTGCTGGAGGACCGGCGCATTCGCGACGCGGACGAGGCGCTCCAGAAGGAGATGGCGGAAAAAAAGGCGGCGGAGCTTCAGAACCGTCTCGCGCGCACCGAGGATCTCCTGCAGAAGGCGACGAAGGATTTCATCCTCGCGAGGACGACGCCGTACATCCTGGAGGAGCAGCAGGCGCTCCTGGAGTTCGAACTCTCCAAGCTCAGCGGCGAGAGGAAGGACATGCAGAAGACGATCGACGACGCGAAGAAGGACGCCACGGCAGTGGCCAAGGCGGAGGCGGAGTCATACGTCAACCAGTTCAAAGATCAGATGCAGCGGCGCTCCGCCATCGCGACGCAGTACGAGAAGCGCATCCGGGAACTCGAGGCGACGACCAAGGCGACGAAGAAGAAGATGAAGCAGCTTCAGCAGCGGCGGACGATGGACCTCGAGGGGTTCACCGCGGACGTCACCACCCTTCGCCGACTCCTCTCCGCCGTGGACCGTCGACTCCACCAGACGAGGTTGGTGCAGCGTCTGGACGACGACGAGCGGCTCGACATGCTGCTGGAGCAGCTGGAGCGCCGCGCGCCGGACCCCGCCGGGCTCGACGGGGGCAGCTCGCCGGGGGGAGGTGGCGGCGGGGGGAAGAAGTCCAAACCCGCGGGGCACGTCGGGCCCCTCGACGCGAAGGGCGTGGCGTTCGACATTCGGCACATTCGAAGCGCGCTCGGGTCCGTGGAGGATCGGCTCACCGAGTCGAAGATTGCCGCGGCGAACGAGACGCTGGACGACGACGACGACGACGAAGGCGGGGGGGTGCGGATCGTGCCTGCGGGGGAAACCTCGGCGGCGGCGGACTACGTGCGAAACCGAGAGAACACGGGGCCGGGCGTGATCGTCGCGGGAGGCGCCGCGGGGGCGCCGCGGGGGGGGGCGCGGCCGGGCACGGCGAGACCGAGAGCGTTTCGATGATGTACTCTTTTTAGATGAGCGATGAAAAACAAGGACACCTCGCGTCGCAATCAGCCTCTCTTTGCGCGCGTCGAGCGCTTCGCGTCTCCAGCCTTTTTACGCTTCGGCGTCGTCGCTTCTTCCCTCGGGGGCGATGGCGCGGGGCTTTCGCTCTCCGCCCTGCGCTGCCGTCTCGTCTTCCGCGGCGATATGGCGGGCGCTTCCTTCCTCTTTTTCTCTTTCGGCGACGCCTCCTTCTTCTTTTTCGCGCCCGGAGCCTTCGGCGGTTTCCCCGTCGCCTTTGCGCGACTACGCGGTTGTTCCTCCTCGACTTCTTCCTCCTCCTCGGCGTCTTCCTCTTCCTCGGCGTCTTCCTCTTCCTCTGGCTCATCCGGTTTCTCGCCGTCGTCTTCGTCCACGTCGATGTCGAAATCGTCCTCGTCGTCCCCCCGAGCCCCGACGCGGAGCTCGGTGAGCGTCGGCAGCCTGGGTGCCTTCTTCGCCGTCGCGCCCAGCCCGGCGCCGATCATGTTCACCTCGTCCACGCTCGGCGCGTTCGGTCCGTCCCACCGCGATACCATCTCGCTCAGGAGTCCCTCCTTCTTCGCGTTCGGGTCCGGAGCGTCGGGATCTGGTTCGCCCTCCTCGTCGTCGAGGAGCGCGCCCATGCCCGCGAGCGCGACGTCGAGGAGGTACGTGCCGCGAAGGAGCCTACCCGCGCGCGCGAAGTGTCTCTGCGTGTACGCGCGCAGCGCCGCGGCGATGTCTCTCGCCCCCGGGACGCGCGAGAGCTCGTCCAGCGATCGGAGCTTGAGTAGAGCCGCGAGGCATCGCTGCGCGGCTTCGCAATGCCGCGCGTTGGCGTTCCACTCGCGAATCGCGGAGAGAAATCGTCGAAGCGCCTCGCCCTTGACCGCACCCGCGAGGTGGTCGAGCGCCGGTTGGCCGTGCGCCGGGTCCGCGAGCATGCCGTCGATCGCGCGGAGGAGCGCGCCCGGGTGGTTGAGCCTCAGCGCCAACCGAGCGGCCTTGGCGTACTGCCCCGAAGCCGCCGCGTTCGATAACGCCTGCGTCACGCCCGCTTTCGCGGCGAGGTCCTTCGCTTCTTCCTCCTCCGCCGCCGCCGTGGCGTCCTCCCACAGCGTCAGCTTCGCGTCCGCGCCGCCGGTGGCGAGTCTGTCCCCATCCCCGTGCGCAGCCAGCGCCCAGGCCTTATCCTCGTGCGCGTCCAGCGTCGCGACCGCGGCGCCGGATCGCACGCCCCACAGGATCAAAAGCCCGTCCCCGCCGACGCTCGCGATTTGCGTGCCGGAGGTGAGGAACTTGAGCCCCAGCACCGCGCCCGTGTGCGCCTCGAGCGTGCGAAGGCACGAGCTGCCAACCGCTCCCGCCTTCGGGTCCACGGACCAAAGTTTGATCGTCTTGTCCCCGCCCGCGGTGGCGATGACGCGGTCCGTGGGGGAGAACTCCACCGCCCACACGCCGCGCTTGTGCCCTCGAAGCGCCCCGGCGGGAATGAGGTCCGGGAGTTTCCATAACCGCGCGGTTCGGTCGCCCGAACACGTCGCCCCGAGCCCGAGGTTCGGCGCGATCGTCGCGCAGTTCACCGCTTTGTCGTGCGCGATTGTCGCCGACTTCGCCCCGAGCGCAACGGGCGTCTCATCTCCCTCCGCCGCCGCCTCTCGCGCGGCGCGAACCGCGCCGGCGATGTCCCATAACCTCGCCACCTTATCCGCGCCACCGGAGAGGGCGATTGGCGCGCCCCCTCGTCGCGCGAGCGCCACCGCCGCGACGGCGCCGACGTGCCCCTCGCCGACGGCGAGGCACCGCGCCCCAGCATTCGTCGCCGCGCCCCTGTGCCCACCGCCGTCCTCCGCGCCCTCCCCGCGAGAGACCACCTCCGCGGCGGGCGTCAGGTCCCACAGCCGGACTGTGTGATCGCGCGACCCCGTGAGGACGAGCGCCTCGCCGTCGGGGCCCGCCGCCGCGTCCAGGGAGAGAATCGCCCCCGAGTGCCCCGAGAGAGCAGCCGCGCACGCCATCGTCTTCGGATCGAACACGCGGAGGAGGGGGCTGTTCGTCGCCACCGCGAGCGCGGGCACGGGCGAGTTCGACGTCCCGGAGCCCCCCGCTCCGCCCCCGCCCCCGCCCCCGCCCCCGCCCTTGCCCCCTCCTCCGAGGGACCCGCCCCCGAGGTCTGTCGTCAGAAACGCCGCCGAGATGATTTCGTCCGTGTTCCCGATGAGTTCCCGCTTGACGACGATCGATCCCGCCCCCGCGGGTGCGTCGGTTTCGACATCGTCATCGCCGTAGAAGAGTAAGCGCGCGTCCCCCGTGACGGCCAGGAGTCCGTCCCCGGTCGGCGTCGCGTGCAGCGACGTGAACGTTCCCGCGGCGGCGTCGTCGTGTTCCTCGTCCGCCTGGCCTGTGTGCGCGGCGGCGGAGCTCTGGCCCGCCCTCAGGCTCGCGCTCTTCGCCACGGGCTTCGCGCTCCCCACGCGCCACGCGCGGACGACGCCCTTCTCCCCCGCGGTGGCGAAGTACACCGCGTCCGGGTTTTCGTCCGCCGCGTCTGCTCCCAGGAGCCCCCGCGCGGCGCGGGGGTCCAGGGCGACGAGGCCCTCGCACGCCTCGTGCGTGGGCACGGTGGCGACGCGCTTTTTCGTCTTCAGGCTCCACTGGTGCACGACCCTGTCTCTCGCGCTGGAGAGGAGGACGTCCGACCCGCCCGCGGCCGCCATCGGCACGGTCAGGCCGGTGATGCCGCTCGTGTGCTCGTGCATGACCCCGACGCACGCTCGGTCGCGGAGGCTCCAGACGCGAATCTCGCCGTCGTGCGAACCGGTGTAGAGCTCCAGCCGCCTCGGGTCCGGGTGGAACGCCGCGTGCGTCACCATCGCGGCGTGCCCGCGGAAGGCGTGCGTGCAGAACCCCTTGGCGACGTCCCACACGCGCGCGGTTCGGTCGGCGGAGGCGGTGACCAGGAGCGCGCCGGTGGGATCCACCGCCATGTACAACACCGGCGTGGCGTGGGCTTTGAAGGTGCGCACGCGCTCGCCCGTGGTGGCGTCCCACACGGCGCACCGCATCGAGCGAGACGCGGTGAAGACGCGCCGCGAATCCTTCGACCACGCGAGAGCGGTGATCGGCTCGGTGTCCCCCTCGAGCGTGTGCATTACCTTGCCCGTCGCCACCTCCACGACCGAGACCGCCTCGACGCACGCCGTCGCGACGAACAAGCCATCGGGGGAGAGCCTGACGGGGCCGCCCGTGTGGAACACCTCCAAGGAGGAGACCGCCGCGTACGTCTTGCGCGGCTGCGCCTGCTGATGCGCCATGGCGTCGCGTGCGCGACCTCTCTAGGCGGGCTCCCCTCGTCGACGCGCGGCTCGCAATGGGGCGGTGTGGGATCGAGGAAGGGCGGCGGCGGCCAAAAGTGAAAATTAAACCCTCTAACCACGGTCTGCCGGCCTCGACCCACGGACCGCCGCCGACTCTCGGAGTGAACCGGAATGCTGATGAAACTCCCCCTTTTGACGCCAGTTGAAAATTAGAGGGAGCCGCAGCAAAAAAACTCCTCTCCGCGCTTTTGGGGGAACCTCTCCACAGCTCCGCGCGCGCAAACCCGCGCGCGCGTTCGATGAGCGGGGACACCGGCTCCATGCACGCCGTCTCCCGTTCGCGCACGGTGACTTCCCTTGCTTTCCGACCCCCGCCGCGTCCCTCGCGCCTTTTCCTCACGCCCGTCGCCGCCCTCGTTTTCCTCCCTCTCGCCTCGTTGTTCCCCCCCTCGCTCGCGCAGGCGAGCGCCCCCCCCGCCGGGATCATCGCCGCGGACGGCGGGCGCTTCGTCGATCCGAGCGATGGGTCGACGTTCACCGTTGTCGGCGCGAACTGCTACTACCTCGCGTACTCCAGCGGCGCGGAGGAAGGCTCGTACGAGCACACGTGGGTGACGCAGGTGCTGGACGAGGCGGAGAGCCTCGGCCTCAACGTTATTCGCGTCTGGGCGTTTCAAGACCAATGGTGGGAGGGTGAGAGGGCTCTCCAGCCAGGTCCGGAGGTATACAACGAGCGCTTCCTCGTCGCCCTCGACGGACTGCTTGCGCAAGCCTCGTCCAGGGGCCTTCGCCTCCTCCTGTGCATGACGAACTACTGGGAAGACTACGGTGCGAACGACACAGCTGTGTCGCCCGGATCGAGCGCAAGCGCAACGTGCACTCCTCATCGCGCCGCCGACCGCTCTCTCACATCACTCGTATCACTCACCCCTCACGCGTCATCGCATCGTCACAGGCGGTGCTATCGCGTACGTCAAGTGGGCGCATCAGGCTGGCGAGCGAGGACCGGAAGGCCGACTGCTCCACCGCCGCGAGGACTTTTTCACCTCCGACCTGTGTCGAGGATGGTTCAAAGCGCTTGCGACGAAACTCGCGACCAGGATCAACACGATCACCGGGGTGGCGTATAAGGACGACCCCACGATCTTTGCCTGGGAGCTTTGCAACGAGCCGAGGTACCAAGGCGACTCGTCCGGAGACGTGCTTCAGGCGTGGACCGAGGAAATGGCGGCGCACGTCAAGTCCGTGGACCCGAACCACATGCTCACCGTAGGTTCGGAGGGATTCTACGGCGCGGCGTCGCCTTCGCGCGCCGGGGACAACCCAATCAGTGGCGCGGCGAAGATGGGCGTTGATTTCGCCCGCAACTTCGCCGTGCGAGAACTGGATTTCGCGTGCGTTCACATCTGGGCGGATCTGTGGCTGTACACTGGCGAATCCGACAAGCTCGAGTTTCTCGACCGGTGGATCACCGGCCACCTCGAGGAGGCGAGGGACACCTTCGACAAACCCGTGATCCTCGAGGAGTTCGGGAAATGGCGCCCGCTCGGCGTCCGCGACGTCTTCTTCGAGCGAGCGTTTGCGGGCGCGGTCGCGGGGCCCGCCTCAAACGTTCCCTCACACGCGGCCGGTGCGCTGTTCTGGCACGCCGACCCGGACGGGTACCCGCATGACGAGGACGGGTTCAGCGTTCGCCTTCCGTCTGATTCGGGCACCGCGCAGGTGGTCGCCACCGCCGCTGATTCCATTCGGGGAAGCCCTGGAGTAGAGGGCGAGGGCGCGAGAGCGAGGCGGAGTGAACGCGCGCGGACCAGGTACCGATCTCCGTCCTCGACGCGAACTCCAAGCGAAGACGCGCCGGCTGCGCCGAGGTACCGGTTTCCTCGATTCCGCCCGGTCTCCGCCGCCGGCGCGGCCGAGGGCCCAAACGCCCCCCGCGACGTCGCGAAGGAGGAGCACGAGCGATGAACAGCGCGCATCCACGTCCGCATCGATACGTGCATTGCGATAGCAAAAGAACTCCGCGGAGTGACGCTTCGTCACCACCGACGCTGACGCGTTGTATGACATCGTCTAAGGATTTGCAGCGGCACGTCACTCGCATTTAGGAAGTACGCGCGCGCCGCCGCCCCTCGCCAGCTCGCTCATCTCAGCGTCGGAATTTCTTCGCCGCGACCCTTCCTCCCTTCGCCTTGACTTTCACCTTCATCTTCGCCGGGGCCTGTCCCCCGATGACTTTGACCTTCCCCGTGACGGACATCCCCTTGGGAAACATCGCGCCCGCCTTGGGCTTGGACACCCCCCGCTTCGCCACGCCGAGGTCCATCCCTCTCGCGCCCGCCAACTTTCCGCCCCTCCCGGTGGATTGACGTTGCGCGTTCGCCGCCTTCCTCGTCGCGGCGGAGCTCAGCACCTTGCCTCGCGCCCCCGCGCGCTGCGACCCGGGCTTCGGCTTCGGGGGCGTGTTGCTGATAGTCATGCGAAGCGTTCCCTTGGGGGGCGAGAACGCTCGAGGCCCGTCCGCAGCTTTGTTTTGTGCCCGCTTGTTCGCGACGGGCTTCTTCTTCGTCACGCGGATTGCGGCGATGGTCACCTTCTTGCCCACGCGCTTTCCCTTCGTGGGAGGCGCCTTCTTCGGCTTCGGACGACTGAGCGCGGCATTCTTCGCCTTCTTCTCCGCGGCTTTGATCGCGGCGGCGGAGAGACCACGCTTCTTTGCCAGGACCGCGCCACGCTTGTCGCTCGATTTCGCCGCGACAGCCTTCACCTTCGCGGTCGCCTTGGTCGCTTTCGACGGCGTCGCGGCCTTCTTCTTGGGCGCCTTCTTGGGTGCCTTCTTCTTCGGCTGCTTCTTCGCGGCTGCCGCCTTCTTCTTCTCCTTGGCCTCCTTAGAGCCCTGCGTTCGCGATACGGGGGGAGCGGAGAGGGACGCGGTCAGACGTTGAGACGCCAAATTCGCCGAATGCGTCGCGCGAATTCCCGAGCGGGGGTGGTTGTCCGCGCACCTGCTTGATCATATCGTCGAGCGAAACGTCCATCGCCGCGGGGCCAGCGCCTGCCGAGCCCATGGTAAAGCCACCGAGGCTGAGTGCGCTTAACATCGGTCGGTCGTGGGGTGTGACGTGTGGGGGCGCGGGGAGGAATGCTGGGGGTGCCGAATTTGGAGGAGACGGACGCCGGGAGAGACGCGACGAGTCGCGGGTCGCGACTGTCATTCCTCAGGTCGCGGCCTCGAAATCACTTCTTTCAGTTGATGAGTGTCCGCACCCTCGTCATCGCCTCGGCGCGAACTCTCGTATCGCCGCGGCGCACTTCTCGATCGTCTCCCTCTTCTTGCACACCGCGAACCTGACGAGTGTGTCCTCTTCGCCCCTGTCTCCCACGTCTCCTTGATAGAACACCCCGAGCGGCACCGCCGCGACCCTGGCTTCCTTTGCTAGCGCGTCGACGAACGCCCCGGCGGACATTTCCAGCGGCGCGACGTCCGCGACCAAAAAGTATCCCCCCGCCGGCGGGCACGGTTTCGCGCCGCACGCCTCCAGAGCCTCCGCGAGGATGGCGACGTTCTCCTCCATCGTCTTTGCGGTCTCGTCCGGGGTCACGGCGCCCTCCGCCGCCCGTTTCGCGGCCGCCCGTCGCGCCGAGGACGCGCCGGTTTCCCCAACCTCCGCGCCGCCTCCGCCGCCGCGCGCGCTCTCCGCGGCGTCCGCCTCCAGCGCCGCTTTCAAAGCGCGCGCCCTCGTCGCCGCATCCGCCTCGTCGGATATCGCGTCGAGCGCCGCCGCGACGCCGATCTGGAGCGGCGTCGGGGCGCAGTACGTGACGTACGCGTGCGACGAGGAGACGGCGGAGACGAGCGCGGCGGGCCCGCACACCCAGCCCACGCGCCAGCCGCTGAGACACAGAAGCTTCGAGGCCGTCCCCACGGTGAGCGTGCGCTCAGCCATCCCGGGCGCGTCCGCGATGCGCGCGAACCGAGCGTCGGCGAAGGTGCACCGCTCGTACACCTCGTCGGCGATGACGGCGACGTCCTCGGCCACGCACAGCTTCGCCACCGCCTCGACCTGGGCGCGGTCCAGGACCAAACCCGTGGGGTTGTGCGGGCTGTTGTACACGAACACCTTGGCGCCCTCGAGCGCCTTCCCGAGCTTCGCGACGTCCAGGACGAAGGCGTTCGTCGCCTCGTCCCGGTCCAGGCGCACCGTCCGCGCGGTCAGGCCGAGGACCCGGCAGTGCCCCGCGTACCACGGGAAGAACGGCTCCAGGTACACCACGACGTCGCCCGGGTCGCACAACGTCTGCAGCGCCACGTACAGCGCCTCGGTCGCGCTCGTCGTGACGAGCGGGGTGCCGACGTCGGCGGAGCCCGTGGCGCGGTAGTACCGAGAGATCGCGGTCAGGAGCTCGGGGGCGCCGGTGATCGGGCTGTACTGGTTCGCGCGCGGGTCGGGGGACCGAACCAGCGCGTCGGACGCAGCGTTTCTCGCGACATCGTTCGCTCCGAAATCAGGCCAACCTTGCCCGAGGTCGAGGACACCGGGAAGGCGAGCGAGCGCCGTCACCTCCGCCCAGACCTTAGACGCGCCCTGGGAGGAACGCGCGTCCAGCACTTTCCTCGAGAGGAAGCGGTCCGACCGGTCATCAACCGCACCGGGCGTTTCCGAGGACGCCATGGGTGCGACGAGGAGTGACGACCAGAGTGTACTTTTGCCCGCGCGGGTTATTATTTGTTCAAACCTCACCTCGTTCTCAACTCACGTGACGCGACAAACGATCTATCCGGCGTCGCACGGCGAAACCCCTCTCGGGGGAGGCACTTCGCGTCGCGTCCGTTTCCGCGTTTCCGCGCGCACTCCACTCACCGAGCCCCGGAGTCGTCATGCTGGTCAGCTGCGCGCCTCAGGCGTCGACCTCCGTCGGGTTGGCGCCCTTTCGCGCGCGGACGTCTCACGGTAGGGATGTGAAGTGCCGAGTTTTGGATAAACCGTCGCCTCCTCCTCGAACCGCCCTGGAGCGGTGCGGCGTCGTCGCCGTCTCCCTCGCGCTCTCCGTCTCCCTCGCCGCCGCTCCCGCGAACGCTGGGTTATTCACCTCCGCGGATGAGAAGGACCCGATCGAGCCATTCTCCATCTTCGGCACGGTGTATAAGCGCTACGTGATCAACGTCATGGACGAGGCCACGGGCCGTCAGATCGTCGGGCGGAAGAAGGGCTTCACCGCAGAGGCGTGCGTGGACGTCATCTCCGAGCGCGAGCAGCGGTTCCGCGTTCCCGGCGAGGGTGGGAGCATTGCTCCGGGGGGGCCCACGAGCGCCGCCGTCGTCGAAGCCGCGAGGTCGACCGGTTCGTTCGCGTCGACCTCCGCGCCCGCGGCGAGGTCGAGGGTGTGCACGGAGCGCGTCGTGACGGGAAGCATCACCAAGACGGACGAGATGCTCCCCGCTTGCGTGCCCGCGTGCCGCGCGTCGTGCTCGAAGGCCATCTCGGAGTACGATGCGAAACAAGTGAAGGCCACGGGGTTCGGGTTCACGGAGAAAGACGCCGCGCGCGTGAAGGGGAGCTGCTCGGCGAGATGCGAGAAGGAGTGCATCAAGTCGGGGAAAGCGTACGACTTCATCATACCGTGGAGGCTGTGACGAGGTGGGAGACAGGAAGGGCGGCACGCCTGATCGCGCGCGCGCACGAGTCGCGGAGCACGAAGCGCGCATCCCTATGTATCTTTACACCATCTTTCGTGTGCTTCGCGCGCGTTCACGCGGCGGCGCCCGCCGCCGCCTCCTTCGCCTCCGCCGCCTGGGCCTGGAACCGAGCCTTCTCCTCCTCCCCGAGCGCCTTCCACTGCGCGCCGAGCATCTTCGCCT
>MDSW01112626.1_pt1 | contig 26637 bp, 12 predicted proteins | sample 811171 | NCBI WGS metagenome assembly MDSW01 (sample SAMN05326641, study PRJNA326480) | marine metagenome | isolation source: seawater | place: Atlantic Ocean: North West | collected 2012 | reverse complement strand
GGCGGCGGCGGCGGCGGCGGCGACGCGGCAGACTTTGGCCCGTGCGGGTTCGCGCACTGGGGCGACGCGTGCCCGCCGCCGCCGCCGCCGCTCGCGGGGGCGACGCCCGGTCCGATCGCGCCGCCGCCGCCGACGTTCGTGGCGGCGTCCGCGCGGAACGACGGCGGCATCGTCGTCGTCTCCCTCGACGATACCCCGAGCGCGCACGCCCTGAAAGCGAGCGCGGGCGCCGCGGGGGACTCGCGCGCCGCGTCGCGATCGTCCTCCTCGAGCTCCTTGGCGACGGCGACGGCGACGGCGACGGCGTCCTCCGCGACCGCCGCGCACGTCCTCGGCGTCGCCGCGTATCAACCCACGGACCTCGAGTGCGCGTTTCTCCTCGTGCTCCGCGACGACGGATCGCTGCAAGTTTTCGCGCGGGAGCCGCCGCCGCCGCCCGGCGTCTCCGCGGCGGAGCGCCAGCAGAAGCAGACGGCGCGCGCGGCGAAGAGAGCGCGCGAGCGCGTCGCCGCGGCGATGCGGCTCGGGCAGCCGCGCGCCGGGATCGTCGGCGGCGGCGCGGCGGCGGCGGACGAGGACGCGAACGCGAACGCGAACGCGAACGCGCTCGCGTCCGACGCGGCGGCGCCGGCGGCGCCGCCCGTCGCGTTCCCGCACGATTTCTTCGAGAAGACCAGGTGCGTCACCTCCGAGGTCCGGTTCGGCGGCGACATCGCGCGGCGCCTGAGCTCGGAGTCGATTCGATCGTCCCTCGCAGCGGACGACGCGTTCGTCGAGGCGCCCGCGCCGGGGGTGTGTAAAGTCACGATATCGCACGCGAAGACGGACCAGGTCATCGCGGGGGTGCGCGTTCACGTCGGGAACGGGTCGACGTCGCAGACGCCGACGTCGCTCGCGATCGGCATCAGCGCGGCGGCGACGCCGTCTTCTCTCAGCGTCTCCGGACCGACGGCGGCGGCGGCGACGAACTCGGCGAACTCGGCGAACTCGGCGAACTCGAGCGGCGGCGCGGGGTCATCGACGCCGCCGCCGCCGCCCGGGGTTCCCTCGAACGCCGCCGCCGCCTCCGCCGGGAGACGCGCCGTGACGTTTGAAATCGGCTCGCGACGGTGGTACGACGTCCCGCTCACGGACGCGGAGATCATCGGCGCGGAGCGGGAGTTGACGTTATACGCCGGTCCCGCGGTGAGTCCCGGGTTCGCGGTGAGGATCGATCACCTCGAGGTGTACTCGATGACGAAGAGCGCGTTCGGGTGGGACGCGAAGACGGCCGCGGCGGCGGCGAACGCGCGCGGGAAAAACGGCGGCGTTCCCGGCGGCGGCGACGGCGAAGACGGGTTGGAGGGGAAAACCTCCACGACGCGCATGGAGCGGTTCGCGCGCCGTCTGAGCCGCCGTCGAGATCGCGGCTTTTGCGACGACGGCGACGAAGCGCTTCTCACGGAGAGGACGTTGCGGACGGCGTTATCGTTGCTCGCGCGGTCCGCCGCGGATGTCGCGACGGCGGGCGACGACGCCTTCGCCGCCGCCGCGACGACGCTGTGCTTGCGGCTGCTCGTTCCCCCCGCGCGCGACCGCGACGGATGGATTCCCGCGGTCGCGACGCGAAGGCTCGCGTGGAAAGCGCTTCGCGTCGTCAAGCGCGGCGTCGCGGCTGCCGCGGCGTGTAAAGACGCCGCGGCGACCGCCTCGCTCGCCGAGGCGGCGGCGGCGATTGAACGCGCCATCGAAGACCGCGCGACCGGCCCCACGCCCGCGGACGCGCTGCTGTTCTTGGACGCGATACGATCCGCCGCGCGCACGGCGACGCGACGACCGGATTCGCTCGCGTCTTCGGACGACGCGAGAGCGTCCGTAACGTCTCTCGTGCGTGCGTTTGAGGACGCGCTCGAAGCGAGCGGCGGCGCCGTGGACCCGGAGGAGGCGGCGCCGTTTCTCGCGCGCGCCGTCGCCGCGATCGCGGAGAAGATCGAGACCGAGACCGACGACGTCGCGAACGACGCCGATGCCTCTTCACACGCGCTCGCGACGTCGCTGCTCCTCGCCGGGCGCGAGGACGCGCGGCACGCGGCGTGCGCCGCGCTCACGGACGTCCTCGTTGGACCCGCGCACGCGCACCCGGGGGCGGATTACCGAAAGTCCACGCATCCGTTTTCGCGCGCGTCCGGCGGCGACGGCGGCGGCGGCGACGACGACGGCGCGCTCGCACTCGGCACGCCTCCAAAACAGCGCGCGACGTGGAACACGCCGCCGGCGACCGCGCCGAAGCCGGCGCCGCCCGGGACGGAAGACACGCAGTTCTCCTGCGACGTCTGCGACGTCTCCCCGATTGTCGGGCACCGGTGGCACTGCACGCGATGCGTCGATTTCGATTTATGCGACGGGTGTTACCGCGGCGCCGCGGTCGCGCGCGCGTACCCGGCGACGCACTCGTCGTCGCACCCGATGATCGCGTACGAGTGCGGCGCGCGCGGGAACGCGCCGCCGGCCGCGGTCGCGAGCGTCGTGGCCGCGGAGGCGGCGGCGGCGGCGGCGACCGCCGCCGCGGATGCTCGCGCGGCGGCGGCGGCGCCTTCGGTCGGGAGACTTCAACTCGCGAAACGACTCGCGTCCGCGAAGGACGAAGATCTCGGCGTCGACCGCGGCACGGCCGAGCTCGCGCCGTACTTTGTACTGCTTAGGAGGCTCGTTGCCGTCCCGGCGTACGCGGCGGTTCTGGCGCCGATCATCGCGTCCGGCGCGGAGACCGCGGCGGCGGCGGCGGCGGCGTCGGCGGGAGGCGGCGACCCGCGCGCGACGCAGAAACTTCTCCTGCGCCTCTCCCTGCTGTCCACCGTCCTCGCGATGGAAAAGCACAAGCACAAGGACGGCGGAGGGATCGCGCTGTGCCCCGAGTTCGTGTCGAATCTCCTCGCGATCGCGCGGAGAACGCACGCGTTCGAGATGTCATCCGCGGCGGCGTCCGCGACTGGGGTTGACGTTTCCCCGTCGCTCGTCGTGCCGTCTTCACCGAGCGCGGCGTCGGCCTCGACCCTGAGCGCAGCGATCGCCGCGCCCGGGTTGAAACCGGACGCCGCCGCGGTCGTGCACTGGGGCGACCCTTCCGCGTCGAACGACGAGCTCGCGGCGGACGCGAACGCGGCGATCGCGCCCGGGGACTCAGACGAGCCCGGCGTCGCCGGGTTCGGCGCGCTTTTGAACGGAACGCCACCGTTCGGGATCGATCGCACGTTCGTTCAAGACACGGGTTCAAACCTCGTCGAAACGATCGTCAGCGTCGTGCACCAGCTCGTGAAGCCCGGGGAGAAGGAGAAGCGGCGGGAACGCGAGAAGAAGCGCGCGGAGAAGGACGCGGCGGCGCGAGAGAAGACAGCGGCGGCGGCGGCGGCGGCGGCGACGACGACGACGCTCGACGACGACGCGAAGTCGTCGTGGAGCGCGCTCCTGTCCGAAATCCTCGCGTCGCCGAAGCACATCACGACGTCGCAGACGCGTCGCATCGCGCGCAAGCTGTTGCTCATCCTCGCCGGGTCCAGGGACGACTACCACGCGTCGAGAGACGAGGCGGCGCTCGCGGATCATTTCTCGCGCTTCGACGCCGCCGCGATTCCGACGCCCGGTCCGTGGTACGTCGACCGCGCGCCGTACGCCGCGCTCCTCGCGTCGTCCAGCGCGCTGGCGATGGCGACGGAGATCGCGACCGCGCGGCCGAAGAGCTGGCGGCAGTTCACCGCGGCGCGTCCGGATATCTTACCGTCGATCGCGGCGATCGCGCCGTTCGCCACGGAGAAGACCCAGCTGGGCGTTTTGAAGCTTCTCACGTTCGCGCTTCCCGGGTCCCCGGACGTCGTGCGTCCGCGGCTTCACGGCCTCGGGTGGCTCGGGCGCGGAGACGCGATGGATCTCGCGAACGAGAATGAAACCGACGCCGATGGAGCGTTACGCATCGTCGCCCTCGGGTTTGACGCGTTCATTCGCGACTTTCTCGTGTCGTCGCGTTCGAGCTCGGTTCGCGCCGCCGCCGCCGCCGCCGCGCGCGCGGCGTGGCGGTCCTCGAAACCGAAATCCAAGGAACGCGAGACGATCGCGAACGCATTGTTCTCCATTCTCCCTTCGCTGACGCCGTACGGCGACGCCGCGGCGGAAGCGATGGACCTCGCGCGTTGGCTCCTCGCTCGCGACGACGAAGAAGGCGTCGGCGCCTCCGCGGCGATGTCGTCGGACGTCGTCGAAGCCTTCACGGACGCGACGATACGCGCGATTCAAACGCTGTCGTCGCACGACAACGCGCCCGCGTACGCGTCGCTGCGCGACGTCGTCGACCTCAGCGGCGGACAGTACTGGTTAGAGACCGCGCCGGGACTGGCGCGGGCGAGTCTGTGCGGCGCCGGCGGCGACGCCGACGACGCCTCGGCGGAGCCGTTTCGACGAACGAAGATCGACACCTCGCGCGCGGAGGTGCGATTCACCGAGCGCGCGATCGTCTCGAAGCTGTTGAACCGCTCGCTCGTGAAGTCCGTGATCGTGAACATTCACAACCCGGGGCGGACGATCCAGATCCGACGGCTCGCGATTTACCGCACGACATCCGTCGCCGCCGAGGTTTCGAGGCTCCGGTCGGATCGATCGACGTGGAAAAAAGTCGCCACGGCGACGATCGCTCCGGGCGCGACGGAGGCGGTCGTGGACCTCCCGACGCCGCTCATTTTCGCCGGGTGCGTCGTCGAGCTCACCGCGTTCCACGTGAACCTCCACGCGAGGGCGCAGGAGATTTTGCAGTGCCCGCGGTGCTCGCGTCACGTCACGGATAAGCACGGCGTCTGCCGTCACTGCCGCGAAAACGCGCATCAGTGTCGGCACTGCCGGAACATCAACTACGAGCACCCGAACGCGTTCGTGTGCAACGAGTGCGGGCACTCCAAGCACGCGCGAATCGAGATCACGTTAGAATGTAAGCTCGCGGGCGGGTACCCGCGCGTGAGAAGCGAAGAGGAAGCCGCGAAAGCGGTCGCGGAGCTCGAAGCCGAGAGCGCGACGGCGGCGAGGGCGAGGGACGCCGTCGCCGCGCTCAAGCCGCAACTTTTACGCGCGCTGCATCCGCGCGAAGACGACGTCGGCGGCGACCGCGACCGCGACCGCGACCGCGACCGCGACCGCCCGCGCGGCGGCGCGCACGGCGAACGGAGTGTCGTGAGCGTCGACGGCGGCGTGAACCACGCCGTGAACGCCGTGGGGGCGATGTACGACGGGCGGTGTAAGCTCGCGAGTCTGGACGTCGCCAACGCGGAGAAGCGTCGGATGGAAATTCAGGCGTCGTTGGCTGAGTTCGCCTCCTCGCGCGCGGCGGAACGCGCGGGCGACGGCGACGAGGGGAAAGAGAGAAGAAGAATGCTACCGCCGCTGCTGCCGCCGACGACGCACTACGGCTGCGTCGAGACGTTCGTCGCGCTCGCGCTGCCCGTGTGCGCGTCGCTCGCGTCGCCGCCGCGCGACCGCGACCGCGACCACGGCGGCGGCGGCGGCGGCGGCTTCTTCGCCGCCGCGGGCGCCGCGGCGACGCTGATCGACCGCGGGTTACACCGCGCGCTCTTGATCGACGCCGCGAGGTCTGTCCTGCGATCCACCACCGCGAGAGCCACGGCGAGGGAGCTCATCGCGTCCCTCGCGTCGTCGTCCGCGGCGGTCGTCGAGGAGATTTGCGCCGGGATCGCGTCTCGCGTCGACGCGGCGTTCGCGCGCGCCGGCCCGCGCGGCGCCCTCGCCCCGGAGACCCTCGCTTCCGTGTCCGACGACTGCAGGCTCCTCGAGGAGCTCACGAAGGACATGGACCTCGAGTCTAAGTTCGGAATCGACCTCGGCGGCGGCGAGGGAGGAGGAGGGAACGGATACGTCTCGACGAACGATCCAGACGCGGACGACGCGTTTCCATTCTTTTCGGAGCATCGCGACGGCCTCGCGAGCGAAGACCTCGTCTCGCTCGCGGGCATCACCCTCGACGAAACCGGCGGCGGCGGCGTCGACGGCGTCGCTCTCAACGACGACGACCCGTTCGCGTCGTCGTCGACGCCGAGTCGACGCGTGGTAAAGCGCGCGCGCGGCGCGATCCCGCACGCGGCGAAGCTCACGTTGGACCTCGCGCGCCGCGCCGCCGCCGTCGGCGGCGAACGCAACGCGACGCTCTGCGCGCGTCTGATTCTCCCCGCGCTCGCGCTGCTCAGAGGCCCGGCGTCGTCGCCCGCGGCGTGCCGCGCGCCCGTCGCGCGCGCGATGCTCGCGCTCGCGCCGCCGCCGCCGCCCCCGGACGCGCGGAACTCGGGTGGGGACGCGACGTCGCTCATCGTCGCGATTCGCGTCGCGCGCGCGTGGCGCGACATCGCCGCGGCGCGGCGAAACCTCCGTCCGGGCGACGGCGTCGGCTCCGCGACGTCCGTGTTCGCGTCCATCGTCGCGGAGAATGCGCCCGGGATGGACTGGGACGAGGACGACCTCAGCGCCGTGCGTGGCGCCGCGACGTGGGCGACGCGGCTTCTCCTCGCCCCCGGGAGCGCCGACGTTCGAAGAGAAGCGAGCGCCGTCGCGAGATACCTCGCGTCGGACGGCGACGTGCAGCGCTACGCGATTCTCGACGCGGTCGCGCGCGCGCTGCCGACCGCCTGCGCGGCCGCCGCGGACGCGTCCACCGCGCACGCGGACGTCGGCGCGTGCGTCAGCGACGAGTACTTCGAGCTCCTGAGCGCGATGCTCCAGGAGGACGTCATCGCGCGGCGGTTCCTCGCGCGACGCGGCGCCGTCGCGGCGGTGGCGGAGCAGCTCGCGAAGGAGACGTCGCGAATCGCCGCCGCGGACGCCGCGGGCGCCGCGGACCCGGACGCCGGGCTCGTGCTCGGACGGCTCGTGGATCTGCTCATCGGTCTCTCTCGCGCGCGCGTCGTCGTGCGCGAGGACGACGACGGAAACGGCGGAGGCGAAGGCGAAGGCGGCGGCTACGAAGAGATTGAAGACGACGCCGCGATGGCGGACGCGCTGTTGAAATCTCCGGGGGCGCTGGAGACGATTCTGCGATGCTCTCTCGCGGCGAAATCGCTCGTCGCCGCGCGCACGGTCGCGACCGCCGCGGCGGAGGCGGACCTTTCAGCGCTCGCGTACCGAGCCGCGGAGGCGAACGCGCGCGCGCACGAGACGCTCGTGTTCGCCGCCGTCGCGGAGGCGCGACGCACGGCGGCACGCGCGGGCTTCGGATTCGGCGGCGGCGCGGCGGACGCGCCGCGAGCGTCCTTCTCGTCTCTCCCGCCCGCGCCCGCGGGGCACGTCCTCGCCGCGCTCGCGAAGCTCCTGCTCCCGGACGCGAACGACGCGAAAGTGTCGTATCCGCTGCGGCTCGTCAAGTCGCAGACCCAGGAGGAGTTTATTCGCGGACACATGACGAGTAACCCGTACGACGCGTCTGACATTGGCGCGGAGACGATGCGGGACGTGAAAAATTTCGTGTGCGTCTCGTTGGAGATGCACGGCCTGTGCGACGACGACTTTGGCATGGAGCTTCTCGTCGCCGGTCGGATCGTGTCCCTCGATTTGAGCGTGAAGGACGTGTACGAGCGCGTGTGGAGGAAAGCGTTGGACGACGGCGACGTCGCGGCGCCCGCGCCGCAGCGGCGGCATCTCCTCGACGACGACGACGAGGACGACTACGATTACGACGAAGAAGGCGGAGGATACGCCGGCCTCGGCCACGGCCACGGTCACGGCCACGGTCACGGTCACGGCCACGGTCACGGCGCGAGCGCTGGGACGATGGTCGTGACGTACCGCCTCCAAGGCCTGGACGGCGAAGCCACGGAGGAGATGGTCAGCGAACTCGAAGAGGACGAGGGCGAAAAAGCAGACCCGGAGGAAGCGTTCGCGGTCACCTCTCTCGTGCGCGAGGGCGACGGCCTCGCGGCTTTACTCTCTCTGATCCCTCTTCTCTCCTCCGGCGCGAACGCGAACGCGAACGCGAACGACGACGCGAACGACGAGGTAAATACCGGTGATAACGCAGCATCCCTCGGCTCGTTGACCGTGAGCGCGGTCGAGACGGGGGCGACGTTGATGCGCGTCCTCGCTGCCGCCGCGGAGCTGCGGCTCAACCGCCGCGCGTTGCTCAATCTCGGCGCGCTGCCCGTGCTCCTCTCCGAAGCCGCGTCCGTGTTTAGCATCGACGACGAGTGCGCGAGGGAGCGCGGGAACGAGCTTTTGCTTCTCGTCGAGCGCCTGCTGCAAGAGGAAGAAATCGCGGTGAGCGACGAGAAGGACGCCGCCGCGATCGCCGCCAGCGGGACGCCGACGGGCGCGGGCGGGTTATCGAAATCGCTGAGCCGGTCGCGGGTCAGCCAAGCCGCGCTCGACGCGTCGATGAACGCCGCGGACGTCGACGCGCCCGACGTCATCGCGCCCGACGTCATCGCGCGGACGGGGACGCCGCCGCCGCCCGCGGACGCGGCGGGCGCGCAGGTGAAGGTCTTTCTGGGGAAGCTCGCGGCGCTCACCTCCGGCGGGGACCGCGGCGGGGATAAAAAGGCCAACACGCGCGCGGCGGATACGCTCGCGCGCGTGCTCCCTCGCCTCGCGACGCACGACGCCGTCGCGACGGAAACGCTCGCCGCGCACGTCTCGCGGACCATCTCGAAGCTGTCCAAGCTCGACGCGCTCGCGCCGGGGCTTCCCGGCGCGGAGACGCTGTCTTTGGAGCTTCACTGCTGCGCGCGCGTTGCGGAGGGCATCCCCGACGACGCCACGGGCTTTCGATTAAAGTCGCGGCTGTTATCCCACGGCGCGCTGAGGCACGTCACGACGTATTTGCTCGACGTCGCGTTCAAGGACGCGTTCGCGCGCGGCGGCGGCGAGTTGGATAAGACTTCGGACGCGTGGCGAGACGCGTGCGCGAAGCCGGCGCTGACGTACGCGCTGTCGTCGCTGCGCGGGTTGGTCGCGTCGCACCCGCCCGCGGCGGCGGCGTGCGCGGCGGCGGCGGCGACGGCGACGGCGACGGGCGACGACGGCGCCGCCGACGCGTCCGCGCGCGGGCTCCTGCGGCTGCTTCACGCGCTCGAGAGCGCGACCGAGCGCGGGGTCGGAACGCTGTCGGAGAACGTCTTGGAGGCGCTCGAGGCGTCGGACGAAACCGCCGCGGACGCCATCGCCGCGCTGCGCCGCGCGACGAAGCAGGCGTCGATGCAAAAGGCGATGGAACGCCGCGAGAAGATGCTCAAAGAGATGGGCCTGACGCGCTTGAGCCCGACGCCGAGCGGCGTGGACGCGTACGGCAGCGCGAGCTGCAGCCCGAGCCCGAGCCCTTCCGGCGGCGCCGGGTTTCTCTCGCTCAGTGCCACGTCGCAGCCGCGCTCGCCCGGGAGCTGGCCGGCTTCCCCGGGCGCGGGGGGCCGCGACATCCTCACCGTCGCGGTGTCGCCCTCGAGCGTGAAAGGCATCGAGGACGTGAAAGACGAGGACGAGGAGGACGACGCCGCGCTCGTGTGCCGCGTGTGTTTCGAAGGCTACAAGCTCAGACCGCGCGAGCTTCTCGGGGTGTACTGCTTCTGCAAGCGCGTGGAGAACGCGCCATCCGCGGGGGGGCCGGGCGGGAGGCGAGGCGCGGGGTATTCCAGCGTCTCGCACTTCAACGCGATTCACTTCGCGTGCCACGCCGCGGCGCGCCGCGCGGACGTCGCGCTGCGCATACCGAAGCGCGAGTGGGAGGGCGCGGCGCTTCGAAACAGCGAGACGTTGACGAACAACCTGCTTCCTATCCTCGCCGCGCGCGTCTCTTCGAGCGCGTACGCCGCAGCGGTGGAGTCGTGGTGGGAAAACGTCTCCAACGTCGGGCGCCCGGAGGCGGTCTCCGCGCGTCTTCGCATCGCGATCGGCGACGTCGCGATGCTCATCGGTCGATTCGCGACCGGCGCGTCGTTCTCCGCGGACTGCCACGGCGGCGGAAGGGAGAGCAACGCGCGCGCGTTGCCGTTTCTGTTGCAGCTCTGCGCGCACGAGCTGCGGCGGCGGGATCGCGCGACGCCGGCGCCGCGCGGGTCCCCGCGCGCGTCCCCCGGGGCGACGACGTCGTCGTCGGACTCGCCGTTGCCCGCGCTTCGCGACGCCGCGGAGGCGAGGACGTGTTTGGAGGCGCTCGCGCGCGGGAACGTCAAGGATGCGGCGTCGTCGCACGCGTTCCCCGCCGCGCTCGTTCTGTCGACGCTGGTGACGCCGCGCGACGCGTGGACGGCGATGCGACGCGACGCGTTGCGCGCGACGATCGCGCACGCGGCGCGCGAAGGCTCGGCGTGCTTCGACTCCGCCGCGCCCGCGAGCGCGAAGGACCCTGAGGGGGACGGGGAGGGGGAGGGAGAAGGAGGAGAGGAAGGCGGCGCGCGCGACGGCGACGGCGCGACGACCGAGAGCGGCGGCCGCGGCGCGTTCGCGGCGTCGAAGCCCGCGTTGCTGTTCGTCGGCGTGGTGGATAAGTTGCACGAGCTCTTGCAACCCGCGGGCGGCGGCGGCGGCGGCGGCGGCGGCGGCGGCGCGTCGCGGGCGCTGAACATCGGCGAAGACATCCGCGAAGAGATGGAAGAGGAAGAGGAAGAGGAAGAAGAGGAAGCGGAGGAAGACGCGACGACGAGCCCGGTGTCTGCGGTCGCCGCTGAGGCGGACGCCGCGGCGACGTCGCCGGCGATGTCGCCGGCGAAATCCCCCGAAGCGATCGCCGCGGCGACGGCGCATCGCGTCTCGCGCGCGCTTCGCGACCTCCCGCGGATGCACGAGCTCGCGAACGAGCTCATCGAGTTCATCGAAGAAGCGGAGGACGCGGAGGACGCGCTCGAGTATTTCGACATCATGCGCGCGCTCGCGGAGGCGACGGCGGAGGGCGACACCGCCGACGCCTTCGTCGACGCGGCGTTCGCGAACGCGTGGTAATAACGCGTCCGCAGACGAAAACGCGCCCGAGCGAGAGAACGATTACTAACACTACTACTACTACTACTGCGTACGGAAGTACTTCCGTACGAGCTACGTTGTGCGAACATAGACAGACTGTACCATCAAATGAATATTAAACGAAGAATGTCGTAGACCGAAGGTTCGTCGCACTCGTCGTCACTGCGAGTCATCGCGGTCGGTTCCGTCGCGCGAAAAAAAAGCAATCCAATTCTTCATTCATTCGCTCGCCTCGCGACGTCCATCCAGTCGTCCTCGATCGACGCACTCACGCCGTCTTGCGACGCTTCTTCTTCCTCGCGACATTCTTCGGCGAGAGCATCATGACCGCGATGGACGCGGCGAGCAGCGCGAACTGCAACACCAGCGCCTCGGGCTTATCCTTCAGGAACGCGAGGTGGAAGTGGATCGCGCCCGCCATGAAGATGGTCAGGATGAATCCTCCGAGCTGCGGCGCCTTCCACAGGAGAACGTACCCGATGACCTCGATCAGGCCGAGGATCTTCGCGAGCTCGTAGTTGTTCTTCTTCGAGCATCGCACGGCGAGACCCGGGATCGGCGCGAGGAGGCCGTTAAGCCAGGGGACCCACGCGTGCTCGCACCACGCCTGAGGGTCGATTCCATACAAGCGAACGTCGGGGTGGAGTTCAAAGGCGTCAGGTGGAGTTGAAAGGCGTCGAGGACGGGGATTGAAAGCGAGGGGTGGGCGGAGAGATGCGCCGGGAAAAGTACTTAAGAAACGGCGTTCACCACGCCAACGCGGTCGTATGGGGACCAGTGTATAGAACGCGCCTGAATCTCCGCGGTGTTGGCCGTGGGCGTGCAGTCGCCCTTTTTGCCGATCGCGACGGGGCACAACGGCGCGTCGCATCCGAGGATGGGGACGTTGTACTTGCACGCCGCCGCGCGGAGGTATATCGCGAGGGGCAGGATCTTGAGGATGGTGAGGACGAGCGCGGTGTTGAGGCGGCTCTGTGGGGAGGGAGTGGGGCGGGGGGGAAGGGGGGAAAAGGTTGAGATTTATGCGTCGTTGTTCGGGCGGTCTGTGACTCGGATTGCGCGGCGCGCTCTTTTCCGCGGGCGCGCGCGACGGGGCGGGGGAGAGGCGCGCTCGCGGGACGCGCGCGCGCGAGGGATGTCGTTTCGAAGACAAGTGAGCGCACCATGGTGCTCGGAAGTGGTGGTCCGGTGCGTGCGAAGCGCGCGAAGGAGTGCGGCGCTCCGGTTCAGCAGTCTGGTCGCGTTGTTTTTTTGGTCCTTCGGGGTCGAGCCCACGCGCAGCACCCGCGTGTGAGCGCGCGGCGCGGGGGCACTCTAGCGGGCAGCGCTGCGCTGTGCCAGTGCGGCGTGCCAAGTCAATCACGTCCGCCCCGCGTCGACGCACAACCCACGCCGCGCCGCTTCTTCGCGGACGCGTGAGCGAACATCCTTCGCGCGCGATCGCGTCGTCGCGGGTGGACGCGAGCGGAGCGCAGCGATCGCGAGGACGCGGCGGACGCGGCCGCGAACGGCGACGGTCGGCGACGGACGTCGGGGGGGCGAGGTGAAAGCGACCGTTCGGGGGACGAGCGCGCGCGATGGGGGAGCCGGAGATCGACCCCAAGGCGGCGGCGATCAACGAGTACCAGAGGCTGATGATGCAGCACAAGGTGCGCGTCTCATCCTTCATCGCGCGAAGGCCCCACTCGCGCGATCGCGCGCGATCGTCCCGCGCGCGATGCGTCGCCTCCGTCCAGATCTCGCCTCGTCGTCCGTCGCTGACCTAGATCTCTCTTTTCCCTCATCCTCCGCGCGCGAACGCGAACCGACAGGAGCTCGACGGGAAGGTGAGACGGTTACGGGACGACGTCAAGGAGACGAAGAAGACCTTCGACAAGACCGAGGACGATCTGAAAGCGCTGCAGAGCATGGGGCAGATCATCGGCGAGGTCTTGAGGCAGCTCGACGAGGAGCGATGTGCGTCCTCGCCGCGCGCGTCTTTTCCACCCTCCGCTTTCAAATCGACCGGACTCGACTGGACTCGAAGCCAGTCAGTCCCCGCCGCCCCGCCGCCGCGCCCGGCGCGCGATCGATCGTTCGTCACCATCGATCGCACCGCGCGCGCCGTCCTCTCTCCCCTCCCCTCCTCTCCTCTCCTCGACGCCGCGTCCGCCGCGCCCGCTCACCTTCTCCCTCCCTCCGTCGACCGATCGTTCGTTCGATCCGCCCGCCGCCCGCGCTCTCCATCCGCGACGTCCGCAGTCATCGTCAAGGCGTCCTCCGGTCCGCGTTACGTCGTCGGCGTGCGAACGAAGCTGGACAAGGAAAAGCTCGTCAACGGCACGCGCGTCGCGCTTGACATGACCACCCTGACGATCATGCGCGCGCTCCCGAGGGAGGTGGACCCGGTGGTGTATAACATGCTCCACGAGGACCCCGGACACGTGGATTACTCCGCCATCGGCGGGCTGGGGGAACAGATCCGCGAGCTGCGCGAGAGCATCGAGCTGCCGCTCATGAACCCGGAGCTGTTTCTTCGCGTCGGGATTAATCCGCCGAAGGGGGTGCTGCTGTACGGGCCGCCCGGGACGGGGAAGACGCTCCTCGCGAAGGCGATCGCTTCGAACATCGACGCCAACTTTCTCAAAGTCGTGTCCTCGGCCATCGTCGATAAATACATCGGCGAGTCCGCGCGTCTGATCCGCGAGATGTTCGGGTACGCGCGCGAGCACGAGCCGTGCATCATCTTCATGGACGAGATCGACGCCATCGGAGGGAAACGGTTCAGCGAGGGCACCTCCGCGGACCGCGAGATTCAGCGAACGCTCATGGAGCTTCTGAATCAGCTCGACGGGTTCGACGTCCTCGGAAAGGTGAAGATGGTGATGGCGACGAACCGACCGGACGTGCTCGACCCGGCGCTGATGCGCCCCGGGCGTTTGGACCGCAAGATCGAGATCCCGCTCCCGAACGAGGGCGGGCGCGTGGAGATCTTGAAGATTCACGCGCAGAAGATTAACAAACACGGGGACATCGACTACGAGGCCATCGCGAAGATCGCGGATAACTTCAACGCGGCGGACATGCGAAACATCTGCACCGAGGGCGGGATGTTCGCGATTCGGGACGAGCGGGATTACGTCGTGCACGATGATTTCATGAAAGCCGTGCGGAAGCTCGTGGAAGCGAAGAAGCTCGAGCCCACGGCGTCGTACGACGAGACGTTCAAGAACACGGACAAGTGATGACGGGACGACGCGCGGCGAGGCGAACGGCGCCGGCGGCGACGACGACGATGTAATCGATCGATTGGTTTCGCTCAGGACCCAACCTTGGTAACCACACCTCGCGTCCAGGAGCAATACTCAGCCGCCCCCGCACGCAAAACTAATAGACTACTATCTCACAACACCGCGGACCGCTCGCCGCCGCCGAAGACGTCGGACATCCCGAGCGCTTTCCGCACTAAACCCCGCATCTTCGGAACCTCGTCGTCGACGTTTTTGGTCTCGTCGTCGAGCCCCTTCCACAACCCCTCGAAAACTTCCAACCGCTCGACGCACCGCTCCTTCTCCCCCGCGACGTACAACGTCAGCGCGTAGTTCAAGTGGAACAGGTGGTCCCCCGGGTCCATCTCGATCGCTTTCTCGTACGCCGCGCACGCGTTGTCGTGGTCGTCCAGCTTCGCGAGCGTCACCGCGAGATACATGTACGCCGACGGAAAATCCGGCTTGAGGTTGATCGACGAAGAGAAAAAGTGAAACGCGCTCGCCGCCTGCCCGGTGTTCAGATGCACGAGCCCCAAGTTATACGCGATGATCCACTCGAACGGGTCCAAGTACAGCGCGCGCTTCAAGCACGCGATCGCGGCGATGTACCGCCGCTTTCCGAAGAAGCACATCCCGATGTTATTCCACAGCTGCGCGCTGTTCGGCGTCTGCGTCGCCGCGACGCGGTATTTGATCAACGCCACGTCCACGTCTTGGTTGTCTTGGATGATGCTCCCGGCCGCGAGGATCGCCTTCGGGTCCCGCGGGTCATGCGTCAGCGAGTTCCCGAGGTAATCGAACGCGCGGAAGCTCTCGCCCATGCGCAGGTACAGCAGACCGATCGTGGTCAACACCTCAGGGTTCTCCGGAGAAAATTCAAGCGCCTCGAGGTAGACGTCGACGGCTTCGTTGTATTTCTCCTGCAACGCGTACACCTTGCCCATCTGCGCGTACGTCGTGTCGTGCCGCTGTATGTCGTTCGCGCCTTTAAAGCACTCCACGGACTCGTCGAACTGCTTCAGGTACATGTAGCACAGCCCTTTGTTGTGCCAAATCTCCCAGTCGTCCGCGCCGACGGCGTTTTGCGCCTCGTCGTAGACGTCGATCGCAGCGCGGTGTCTCCCGAGGAGGTAGAGCGATCGACCGACTTGCTTCAGGTTGGCGACGTTGTGCGGGTTCAGCGCGGTCGCGGCTTGGAACAGCGTGAGTGACTCCGCGATCTTCCCCTCGTGGCGCTTGATGAGGGCTTTGACGTATATCGGGTACTCGCACAGGCCGCCGAACTCGCCGAGCACCTCCTCGATCACCGCGAGGCACTCCTTGTGCTCCTGGCGGACGTAGAGGCGATGGATGTGGTAGTTGCGTCGCTCGCGCGCGATCGCTTTCGACGCCTTCTGCGCTTGCGAGTTCCCCGCGGTGGACGTCAGCGGCGCGCGGCGCGCGGCCGCGGACGTCGACGCCTTCGCGGACGCGCCGTAGTAGTCGTCGTCCTCGACGTCGGGGTCCGAGTCGGAATCCGCGCCCCGCCCCATCGCGCGTTCTGTTCTTCGCCGACGGTCGCGTCGGTCGCGCGCTCGGGGCTCGAACGCCTCCGCGCTCGAAGCCGACGCGCGCGGGGGTTCGGATCGCCGCGCTCTCTCCCAACCTCGCGCGAACCCCACCGGCGTGCGCGCGGGGAAACGCGCGCGCGGGCGTGCGGCCGCGCGCGCGATGCTTTGGTGGACCGTTCGAAACGACGCGAGAAGATGTCAACAACTGAAGCAGACCACGCCACGCGAGTTTTTCTTCGCGATCATTCCAACCATCTACTGTACGTCCGCCGCCGCTCTCTCTCTACTCCGCGGCGTTCTCCTTCACGGAATTCTCCTTCGCGAGCTTCCGCTGCGACAACCGCTTCTGCAGCGCGTCCTTAACCCCCTCGCGCCGCGCCTCCGTCGCCGCGCACATCCGCCGCCGTCCCTCCTCGTGCGCTTCCCTCGCGGCGTCGACGTCCGCCCTCCACGCCTCTCTCCTAGCCGCCATCTGACACGTCGCGAGCTTAGGGTCGAGGGTCCATACGAAGCGACGTCGGGGTGGAGTTCAAAGGCGTCAGTTGAAGTTGAAAGGCGTTGAGGTGTGTCGGGATTAAAACCGAGGGACCCTGGGCGGAGAGAAACGCCGGGAGAGAAAGTCCTCAAGGAACGGCATTCACCGCGCGAACGCGGTCGCGTGGGGACCGGTGCGGCGTATATATAGAACGCGCCTCAGCCTGGAGCATCTCCAGGGCTTCGCGGTGCGCGTCGATCGCCGCGTCGCTCATCTGGATCTCGTCGACCATCTCGTCGTCTTCGTCGTCGTAATCGGAGTCGGACGTGGACGTGATAACGCCTCCGCCGCCGGCGTTGAGGCGCGCGCCCTCCTCCTCCGCGCGCGCTCTCGCCTTTTCGCGTTCAAACGCCTCGAGCGCGGCGCCGAGGGCGTCGACGTCGTCGCCGACGCCGCCGACGTCCGTCCTGTCCTCGTCTCCCGGCGCAACGAAGTCGTAGTGCGTCGCGCGCGTCATCCTCGACTTTCGAGTGTTGTGGACGTCGAGCGACTCGGGGGCCATCTTGAGCGATTCGCCGAGCGATCTGAGCACCGCGGCGCCGGCGACGACGCTCGACTCGAGGGGCGCCGACTTCGACGTCGACAAAATCGACGTCGACTCCGCGTCGCCGTCCCCGCCGTCCGGCGCGGCGAAGAACATTCGCCCGTCGACGGCGGTGTACGCGTGCGCGCCGCCGAGATAATGCCGCACCGCGGCCCACTCGCGGATCCACCTCGCGTCGGGGTTCGCCCCAGCCGGCAGCCCCTCGACGGTCAGGTCCAACCCGATCTCCTCGTCCGCGGCCGCGTCCCCGCCGGATACGCCGCGTCCACTCGCTCTCTCCGCCGCCGCCGCCTCCTCCTCCTCACCCTCCTCTTCTTTCCGCGGCGGCGCGCGCTCGAACGCCTCCGAGTCCGGCCCCAGCCACGCGCTCGCCACGAACCGCGCCTCCCCGCCCGGCGCCTCCACCCGCGTCGCGACGTACTGCACGTCGGCGCTCCTGAGGGTCGAGGGTCCGTACGAAGCGATGTGCGTCGGGGTGGAATTCAAAGGCGTCAGATGGAGTTGAAAGGTATTATCGCGGTTTGTGTGTCGGGATTGAACGCGAGGGATGCGCGGAGAGATGCGCGCGCGGGCAAAGTCCTCAAGGAACGGCGCGCTCCGCGCCGACGCGGTCGTACGGGGACCGGCGTGAGATGGGACGCGCCTGAGATGCTTCAGCGCGGAGGTCATCCCGCCGGTGCCGTACGCCTCGAGCATCACGCGGCGGCGACGGTCGACGGAGCCCCCGCGTTCGCCTCCGCGTTCGCCTCCGCGTTCGCCTCCGCGTTCGCGTTCGCGTTCGCGTTCGCGTTCGCGTTCGCCTTCCGTCGGCGGCCACACCCCGAAGACCGCCCACGTCTCCGTGAACGTCTCGAGCTTGATGCGGTTCCACACGTTCGGAATGAGCGCGCGATGGACCTGCTCCCAGTCGAGGGCGTCGAGGGCGTCGATCAGCGCGGCGCTCAAGGGCTTCGACGCGTCCGCGGGCGGCGTCGCGTCGGACGACGTCGCGCACTCCCACGCCGCGACCGTCGGGTCGCGCCATTCCTCCTCGGACGCGTCGCTCGCGGGCGCGGGCGCCGACGCCGATGGTGATGCCGACTTATTCGCGGACGGAGGGGGACCATCCGAGGACGCGACGTCGACGAGGCGTCTGGCCTCGTCCGGGGGCACGCCCTGCGCGATGAGCGCCTCCTCGAGCTTCTTCGGGTCGTCGAACGCGGCGAGACGGGAGGACGCCCAGTCGGTGAAGTACGCGTCGCCGTCCGCGGCCGCGTTCGCGCCGTCCATCGCGCCGGTCGCAATGTTGCGCGTCGAGGCCGCGGGGACGCGGACGTCCGACTGCGACTCGACGAGAAGAGCGATCGCTTCGTCAGCTCCGAGCGAGTCTCTCCTCGCGTCACGCGACGCCGCGCGGGGCGGACGCGGACGCGCGGCGGGCGCGATGGACGCGCTCGCTGGGTACGGCAGCGACGACGGCGGCGGCGGCGGCGGCGGCGGCGAGGACGACGCGCGCGAGGACGACGGCGGCGGCGACGACCGCGCGGACGCGGCGAAGAAGCGTCCGCGCGATGCGAGCGACGACGACGACGACGACGCGGAAGCGGACGACGCCGCCGCGACGACGCGCTTCGGGCGCGTCCGCGCGTTCGAGCACGTGGAAGGCAACTTCGCGACGCACGTCAGAGCGCCGATCGCGTTCCCCTCCGACGCGTCGACGACGGACGCGCTGCGCGCGTCGCTGCGCGCGATGCGCGCGAAGATGCCGTCCCTGCGCGCGATCGGCGACGACGCGCCCGCCGCCCCGGCGACGCGCCCCCGCGCGGACGCGGACGCGGACGCGGACGCGGACGCGGACGTCCTCCCCGCGTCGCTTCACGTCAGCCTCTCGAGGGTGTTCCCCGTGCGCGCGGAGGCGCGCAAGCCGCTCGTCGCCGCGCTGCGCGCGCGCCTCGCGGCGGCGAACGTCGACGCGTTCTTTGTGGCGGCGACCGATTTCGACGTCTTCACGAACGACGACGAGACGACGACGTTCCTCGCGCTGCGCCTGGAGGAGGCGTCGACGTCGGCGGCGCCCACGCGTGAACGCCGCGGCGGCTTCGCGGGTCTCATCGCCGCCGTGGACGCGGCGCTGCGCGCGAAGGGACACCCGACGTTTTACGCCGACCCGAAGCCGCACGCGTCGGTGATGTGGGCGCCGGGAAACGTCTCGCGCGCGCTGAGGAAGATCGTCTCCGAGACGAAGGGTTCCCCCGGTTTAGGGTTTCGAGGGTGGGCCGTCCCGATCGAGAGGGTCGCGTGCGCGGTGAGCGGGTCGCCCGAGGTGGCGGTGTGGGCGCGGCTCTCGAGCGCGGTGACGCTGCCGCCGCCGCCGTCGTCGCCGTAGCGCGAAGGAGTCGAAGGAGTCGAACGACGAGCGAGTCGCGGCGCCCGCGGACGCGGACGTGATGATACGAGTAGCGTAGCCTTAGTAGTTTAAGCAGCAGCGGCATCGCGCGCGATTTGGTTTGACGTTGTTACAAAAGTGATGAAGGGGCGGCGGGAGGGGGGCGCGTCGTTCGCTCCCGCCCGCGCGCCGTCCCCCTCGAAGCGAAGCGAAGCGAAGCGATAAATAAATAACGCACCCGCGGGGCGCGCTCACGCGCGGTCATCCGTCGCCGGGCCGGCCGTGAGACGATCCCGGGGTGCGGCGCATCATCGACAGACACGACGCGTCCTCCGTCAGTACGTGAAGAACTCGTCCCCCATCTCGTCGTCCCACGTCGGGGAGCGGTTAAACTGGAGCGTCACGCACGTGTCCACGCGGGGTCTCGACGGCAGCCCCCGGCGCGCGATGGGCGGCTCGCGAAAGAACGCGCGCGCGTAGTCCGCCTGCCCCCACGACGTGATCATGTACGCGATCGAGTCTAACCCGGCGAGGTACTCCTCCTCCGTCGCGGGGTAGGACCTCTGTCCGAGGTGCCCGACGTATAAGTTGAGGGACACCCAGCGTTTCATGCCTTCGCCCATTCGCACGTGCTTGACGGCCATGTCGTGATACTTTCCGTACTTCGCGTAACACAGAAGCGCGAGCTCCCGCCCGGTGAGCACTCCCTCGCCGACGTAGTCCGCGCCGTAGTACGCCACCTCGAGCTGTCTCTGGCGGTCGCTCTTCGCGAGGGAGGCGTAGGGCCCCCGGGAAGAGTCGTCGTCCGCCGCCTCGGTCGCCGTCGCGTCGAGCGCCGCCTCCGCGGCGGCGGGGACCCATCCGTCGTTCACCTCCGCGAGCCTCGCGGCGAGCTCCGCGTGCACTTTCTGCTCCGCGACGTCGACCGCGTCCGCGGCGTCGTTCTGCGACCTGACCTGCTCCTCGAGCTGTCGCGTGAACGCGGCGAGGTCGAAGAAGCCGTCGATATTCTCGTCGCTCCCATCCGACTCCATCGCGTCCATCTCCGCGATCTCTTTCTGTCGCTCCACCTCGTTCGGGACCGTCTGCGTGTCCGGGCATCGTCCCGCGATCTTCGCGCCGGCCGTCCTCGGGTTGAACGTGATGTCGATCTCGCGCTTGACGCCGGAGACGAAGTCGGACCAACTCGCGCGCGGCGGCGGGAGGCGGGCGCGGCGGCCGACGCTCCGGCCGCGAAACGACGTCTTCGCGTTTTCGGGCGACGTCGACGTCGTCGTCGTCGTCGTCGTCGCGATTCGTCGCGGCGGCGTCGGCGACGCGCGCGCGCGCGCGGTGACGCGCGCCGCCGCGGCCGCGTTCGGTGTCATCGACGTGTACATGAAGGCGAGACCGACGCGGTCGTGGCGTGGAGCACACGACGTCGCGCGGTGGGTGAGTGCGTCGCGCGCGACGCGCGAACGCCGCCGCATGTGGGACGAAAATTCGCGCGAGATCGCACACGTCAGTGGGACGTGTGGCGCTCAGAGCTGCGAGTTCGCGAACCCGCGAGCGCGGTCAAAGTCGATCGGACTCCGGGGTCAACGTTGATCGGTCGCGAGGGGTCGATTCCAGGGTGAAAAAATATCAATGGTTAACCGAATTTCGAAAGAATGTTTATGCAGCGACGGTTATGCGCGGCTCCGCGGAAACGCTGAAAACATGCAGATCGCTGGGGTCACCCTCCGAGCGTCCGCCCGCGCGCGCCCACGGTCTACCCCTCCCCTCGCTCTCCCCGCGGCTCGAACGCGGCGCGCGGCGCGGCGGCAGCGCCGCCGCCGCCGCCGACGGCGGCGGCGGCTTCCGGAAACCGTCCGGACGCCTTCCGGAAGCATCCGTCCGATCGCGCGACGCGTCCGTTCGCGGCGGCTGCACGGCGGGGGCCTCGATGCGCGCCACTCGGGCCGTCCGCTCCCGCCGCGCGCGCGGGTCGCGCCGCCGCGCCGCCGCGACCGCGACTCGAGACGCGCTTCCGAAGGACCGTCTCGAGAAAGTTTCACGCCGTCTCCGCGAGATTGTCGGCACGTCCGAGGCTCGCCGGCTCGCGTCGCGTGTGGCGTCTGGCGTTCCACTCCCGCGGCGGCGGCGACCCCGCCCCGCGCCGCCGGTCACAGCTTCGCCGCCGGCGGCTTCCACCCGTTCACGCTGAACCCGCCGTCGATCGCGAGCACCTGCCCGGTCACGTAGCTCGCCTCGTCCATGCACAAGAACGCGACGACGTCGCCCACTTCCCTCGGCTCGCCCACCCGCGCCGCAGGCGTCGCGTCGACGACGTGCTTTTTATACCTCTCGTCCTTCAACACCGCTCGCGCGAGCGGCGTGTTGATGTACCACGGCGCGACCGCGTTCACGCGCACGCCGTCCCTCGCCCACTCGCACGCGAGGTACTTCGTCAGGATGTTCATCGCGCCCTTCGTCATCGCGTACACCGCGCCGCTCTGCATGCTCACGAGCGACGCGACGCTGCTGTTGAAGACGACGGACGCGGAGGACGCCGCGCGCAGGAGAGGATGGAATATCTGGCACAGCGCGAACGACGCCTCGAGATTCGCGTCCATGAGCGCGCGATACTCCGCGGACGTGAACTCCGTCGTGGGCTTCCGGATGTTGAACCCGACGTTGCTCACGAGGATGTCGAGCTCGCCGTCGAAGCGCGCGCGCACGTCGCGAAGGAGCGCGTCGCGCGCGTTCGGATCGGTCACGTCGCGCGCGCTTCCCGACACCTCCGTCAGTCCGTCCGCGCGCCACGCGCGCACCGCGGCGTCGACGTCCGCGCGCGTGCGCGCGCACAGGTGCACCTTCGCGCCCGCGGTCGCGAGCGAGCGCACGATCGCCGCGCCCAGGCCTTTCGTGCCGCCGGTCACGAGCGCGCGCTTGCCGTCGAGGCGGAACGGGGGCATCGGACGCGCCGACGTGGTCTGGGGCCGCTCTCTCTCGTGACGCCGTGCCGTGCCCACTCGCGCGCCCGCGGATGGATGGGGCGCGTTCACCCATCCCTCGGTTTCAACACTTGATCGCGTCCCCTTTCAAGATACCGGTGCAATATCGCCCTGATGCTGATGCAGCCAGGAGATCCGATCTTTCGGCAGATAGAAAAAGCTGCTCCGCTGCTGACGCGGCATCGCGACGCCGCTCGGAGCGCACTTCGCACGACGCCGCGCGATTGCCGCGGGACGTCGGACCGAACGTCGATTCCTCGCGCGCGAACGCGCGCGCGCTCGGTGGACGCGCGCGCGCGCGACGCCCTCGGCGACGGTCGGGAGGGGGGAAACGCGGTCGCGTCGCGAAAGATATCATCACTCGGACTACGATGACGACGGAAAACAACGAGAGCCCGCCGTCGCCGAAGGGCCTCTCCTCCGAGATCGGCCCGGCTCTGTTCCCGGACGCGTCCTCGGTGGGCGCGTCCATCGCCGCGCCGCCCGGTCTGCTGAAGAGCCTCCTCTTCGGCGTCCAGCCGCCGAACTCGCACTCCACGCTCGTGTCGAGCCGCTCGTTCGCGAAGATGGACTTCGTCGGAGGCGAAGAGGATGCGCACGACGCGTGGCGCGACAAGTACAACGCGCATCGGAGAGCGTCGCTGGACGAGGGAGGAACGGGAACGGGAACGGGAAACGGAACGAAGGGCGGCGGCGGCGGCGGCGGCGGCGGCGTCGCGATCGACGCGCACGTCGCCGCGCGGGACGCGGGGTTCGGAGGACGCGGCGGGCTCGTCGTCGGATCCGCGCCGGCGGGGACGGGGGGCACTCGGACAGGGTTCGCCGCCGCCCGCCCCGGGCCGACGCTGCACGATTTCGGGTTCCGCGGCCGCATGTTCTCGTCGTCGGTGCCGGGGAACAAAGGTGGTAAAGGCGGCGGCGCGTGATGATTTGGGGGGGGGGGATTTGTTACCAACAACGGGGTCTGTATCTCTGTACCAAAAGAAGGCGACGTCGTCGTCTGGCTCGTAATACGCTTCTTGTAAAAGACTTACTCACTTCTGCATGCTACGACGTCGGGTCCGTCCCGTCTCACTCCGCGTGCGCCTTGCCGCCTCTGCCGACGCTCAGAGGGTCGTACGGGATCTCCTTCCCTTCGCCGTAGACCTTCGGGCTCCGCGGGCTGCCGCTCGACGTCCCCGCAGCCGCCGCCTTCTTTTGCGCCGCGCGAAGCTCCTCTTTGATTCTCTGCTGCGCGATGTTCACGGCCGCGGCGAACCCGCCTTTCGCGCCGCCAGCCTCGACGCCGCGCTTGAACGTGGAGAAGTCCGTCTTCATGTTGCTCTGGACTTTGTTCAGCCACGCGACCGCGGCGGTGGTCGGGGACGAGTCCGGCGTCGGCGCCGGGGAAGGTTTCGATCTGATCTCCGCCGGCGGCGTGGACGCGACGGGCGGCGGCGGCGGCGGCGGCGGCGACGACGACGACGACGCGGTCGCCGCTTCCACGGCGACCTCCTCCGCGACTTCCTCCACCTCCGCGGCCGGCGTCACTTCCTCCACCTCCGCGGCCGGCGTCACTTCGTCCATCGCGGGTTGCGTCTTCGCGAGCGTCGTCGTCGTCGTCGTCGTCTCTTTTTCTTTTTCTTTTTCCTTCCCCCTCTCGTCTCCGCGCGAAGCGTCGCCTTCCAGCGCGCGCCTCGTGAGCTCGATCAGCTCCGCGGCGGTCACCTCGACGACGCCGACCGCGGCGGCGTCCCACGGGCTCAGCGCCTCCGCGACGACGTTCCCGGCGTTCGGAAGCACCAGCGCGTCGACAATTTCCCTCCGCAACTTCCTCGTGATCAGCCCGCTGACCGTCTCGCCGAGCTCTTTCCATCGAATCCCGTACGTCCCGACGGCGGGCGCCGCCGCCATCTCGACGACGGGCTCGTCCACGAACCCGAACCAGACGCGGTCGCCCGGCGGCGGCGGGATCCACACCCGGAGCGTCCCGCTCAACTTTAAGAGCCGCACCGTGAGCGTCAGCGGCGTGTTTTCCAACGTCTTCGCGACGGCGTTCACCGCCGTCTTGGCGAAATTCTTCAACGGCGTCAACGAATCCGTCGTCGCCGCGGCGGCGCCAGACTCGGCGCCAGACTCGGCGCCCCCGCCGCCGACCGACGACGACGACGACGACGCGTCGCCGCCGCCGCCGCCTCCTCCCCCCTCAGTCAGCGCGCGCAGGTCCACGTGCGTCTTCAGCGTGATCTCCGGCGCCGCGCCGTCGCCGCGCGCGTTCGCGCTCGCGCTCGCGCTCGACGCGTCGAACGCGACGTCGAGCTCGACGCACGAGCACGGGCCTCGGTTCGCGAGCGCGCCGCCGTCCCACGGCGCCGCGGAGACGTCGTCCGCGGTCGCGTTCGCGGGCACCCTCGCGGAGACGATCTGCGGCGTGGCCTTCCCCAGCGTCACGCGCTCGATCCGCGGCGGGGAGACAAACTTCGGAAGGTCCGGGACGTCGGCGAGGAGCGCGTCCAAGTCGCGGCGAATCTTTTCGAGCTCCTCCGCGTCGCGTAGCGCGTCGAACAACACGCGCGACAGCAGCGCGTTGATCGTCGCCCCCGCGGCGCCGCCGGACGACCACGCGAGCTCGCGCATCGCGAGCGCGCTCGCGGCGGCTTTCATCTTGCCCGCCTCGTCCGAAGCGCCCTCCTCGCCCTCCGAAGCGCTCGCCGCGGCGGCGGCGACGAAATTCGCGTCGTCCCGCGCCCTCGACGCGCCCGCCGCCTCCCTCACCGTCGCCCTGTGCGCGAGATGCTCCACGAGCGCCCTCTGCGCGGGATCCGTCCCGCCTTCGCTCTTCATATTAATCTTCATCTCCCCCCCCTCGCCGCCGTTCGCGGCCACCGCGGCGGCGGCGGCGGCGGCGAACACGCTCCGATCCATCGCGCCCCCGCGTCGCTTCAACTCTCCGGCGATCGCGACGATCCACGCCTCCTTCGCCGGATCCGACGACGCGTAACACCACACCACGCTCTTGCCCTTGTACAGCGGCCTGCCCTCGGGGTGGATCAGCGCGAACGGGTGGCGCTTGAACCAGCGTTTTTTGGCGTTCCCGGAGGTGAACACGCGAAGCTCCGCGCCGTCGAGGTCGATCGTCGTCGCCGCCGACGCCGCCGCCGCCGCCGCCGACGTCGCGAGGCTGAGGTCGCCGTTTCGCCGCAGCGTCGCGAACGTCTTCTCGCCGTTCCGCGGCTTCTCCGGCGGCGTCGGGAGGTCGTCCGCGGACTCGGGGGCGAGGAGGACGAGCCAGCCGCGGTGCTCGTCGCGCGAGGCGGGCGCGCGGGCGCGCGCGTCGCCGTCGTCGTCGTCGCCTTCCGCTTTCTCGGCGCGTCGCGTCGCGTCGTCGTCGTTCGCCGCGTCAGCGTCATCGCTCGAGGGCGCGACGAGGACGTATCGCACCAGCAGCGCCTGCGCGAAGAGTACGACGCCGACGCCGAAGAGTATCCTGCGAGGAACGAGGACGCGGACGCGGACGCGTCAGCGCGGAGGAGGCGACGCGACGCGACGGGCGACGACGACGTTCCGTCGCGCGCGCGCGACGGGCGGACCGTCGTGGTGGGAATCTGGGAAACGACGACGACGCGGGAGATCTGAAGGACGGGGCGCGCGGCGCACCATCGAACGACCGGGCCGGTGAGTCCGAACACGAGCGCGAAGTACGCGGCCGCGACCGCGGGAATGACGCGGTCGCCGGCCATGGGCGCGCCGTCGCGTCCTGCGGTGTGTCCGCGCGCCCCGGACGCGAGGCGTTGTGAATTCGCACAGCTGTGCGCGTGACAGTTTTCCTGGCGACGCGCTCCGACAGCGACAGGACGGAAAAAGACTGATGAGCTGACGAGTCGCCGCGCGCGCTCTCGGGTAGGCGCGCACGCGACGCCACGCCGAGCGCGCGAACCTCGCGGTCGCCACAGCACCTCAACACGCTATCTACTCTACGGTACCTACGCCGCGCTACCCGTTCGCCCTGCCGTCGCTCTGCGTCGTCTTCCCCGCGACGCCCCCCCCCGCCGTCGCCGCCGCCGCCGCCGCCGCCGCCGCCGCCGCCGCGGCTTCCCTCCTCGACGCCTCGGACCCCCACTCCCCGGCTTTGATCTTGTCCATGTCCAGCGCCTTCTGCCTCCACTCCGGGAGTTCGTTCGAGGTCGGCCTCGGCCGCGTGGGCGCGCCGATGACCCCGTCGGCGTCGCCGCCGCCGCCGCCGCCGCCGCCGCCGTCGGGGCTCTCGACGCCGAACGCGGCGGCGGCGGCGGCGGCGGCGGCGTCGAGCGGGCGTCCGAGCGTCGCGAGCTGCGGCGCGCGCGGCGCGAGCGTCGGCGGCGGCGGCGGACGCGCCGGCAGCGCGTGCGCCGCCGCCGCGCGCGGTCTTTTACTCGCGTCCGCGCCGCGCGCCGCCGCCGCGGCGGCGGCGTCTCGCTCCTCGGCGAGTTGATG
>MDSW01087071.1_pt1 | contig 26656 bp, 7 predicted proteins | sample 811171 | NCBI WGS metagenome assembly MDSW01 (sample SAMN05326641, study PRJNA326480) | marine metagenome | isolation source: seawater | place: Atlantic Ocean: North West | collected 2012 | reverse complement strand
TCTCCCGCCGAAGCGCCGTCGCGCTCGCCCGCGGCGCCGCGCGCGCGGCGGGCGAGCCTCTCTGCCACGCCGCCGCCGCCGCCGCGGGCGCGAGCTCGTCGCGGAGGCGCCGCTCGGCGACGTCGCGCCGCGCCGCCGTCTCGCCCGCGGGGTCCTCCGCGCCGTCGGGAACGACGAGGTGGAGCCGCGCGAGGCCGAGGAGCGTCCAGCACTTCCCGCGCCGGGCGCGATCGAGGCGATCGAAGGCGCACCGAGCGGCGAAACTCCGAGCGGCGAAACGCCGAGCAGACGACCGAGAAAACCCCCGATTCAATTTCGTACCGGCGGCGTCGGAATCCGTCGCCTCCGCGTCCTCCGCCTCCGCCCACCGCGCCGCCGCCGCCGCGCCGAACGCGACCGAAGACGCGAGCGCGGCGAGAACCCCGCCGTCCGAACACTTCGGATCGTTCGGCCGACCCGCGTAATCATTGTCGGACAATTTTTTGTCGGACGCGTCGCGGAGAAGCGCCCGGAACGCGGCGTGTGGACACGCGCGCGCGGCGTCGACGAGGCGCGTCGCCGCTCGCTCCGCCGCCCCCTCCGGAGCCTTCGTCGGTCGCGTCGGATCCGTCGCCTCGGCGAACGCCTCGGCGGCGTCCGCGAGCTCGTCCCGCGCCTCGCGCGTCGCGCACCCGGGCGCGTGCGCGGCGAAGGCGTGCGCGACGAGCGCGCAGAGTCCCCGCCACTCCGCGCGACTCGCGCGCGTCGGATCGGGCGCGCGGAGCCTGAACGCGCGCGCCGCGAGGCGAAGCTGCGTCAGCCGCGTCGCGCGCTCGCCGACGCCGGCGCCGGGGGAATATAAGACGCCCGACGCGAGACCCGTCATCGTCGCGCGCTCGCCGCGGAGCGCGCCGGCGGCGAGCGCCCAGGACGCCGCCGCCCAGGACGTCGTCGTCGAGGTGGAGCCCCCGAGGAGGACCCCCGTCGCGCGTTCGTCCGCGGTGTCGGCGAACCTTTTTCGGTTTCGCTTCTGATTTTGTCGCGCGGACGCCGGCGCCCTCTCGAGCGCGCCGCCCCACGCCGCGGCGTGCCACGCGCGCCACATGTCGAACACGAGCGCCGGGAAGTTCCCGGCGACGGCCAAGCGCTCGGATCCGACGCGTTCGCCGCCCTCGAGGGCGAGGCTCGCCGCGTCGCGCGCCCACGCCAGGTGGCGGTGCGCCGCGAAGTCCGCCGGGTCGCGCGGCGAGCTGGAGACGCCGAACGCGAGACCGGACGCGACGAGCGACGCCTCCTCGGGCGCGAGCGCGACCCCGGCGACTGCGCGCGTCACCGGGGTTCGAGATGATCCGCTTCGTTCTCCCCCGACGCGAAGGCGAAGATAGGGCAGCAGCTTCGCCGCGAGCGCGGCGAGGAGCGGCGTTTGGGTCGCCAGGGAGTGCGCCTCCGCCGCGGGCGCGAGCGTCGCGTCGGCGAGCGCGCACGCGCGCCACTCGTGCGCCCACGGCGGGAACCCGAGCGGGGGCGCGTTCGCGGGCGAAGGGTTCGCGACGTCCGCCGAGCGAATCAGCGCGTCGGAGGGAGGGAAGACGCGCCGCCGCCTTCTTTGAGCCGCGGGGCCACCGGAGACGACGGCGAGCGCGGCGGCGGAGTCTCTCATCTCGCCGTCGTCCCCGCCGGGCGGCGGTTTTTCATCTTCTTCCGAGGAACGACGACCCGCCTCTTCGTCGTCTCGCGCCGCGCCGCGCCGCGCCCCCGCCGCCACGTCCGCGCGCGCCTCCGCGAGCCTCGCCGGGATCTCCTCGAGCGCGGCGGCGTACCCGGCGGCGTCGAGGCGCGCCGACCCCGAGGAGGGTAAAAAAACGCTCGAGTTCGAGTCCCCCGAAGCGTCGTCGAGCCCCGGGCCCCCGCGCCACGCGAAGAAGCACGCGCCCTCGAGCGCGGCGGCGCGAAGCCCCGCGCCGGCGACGGAACCGAACGCCGGGTACGCCGCCGCGTCGCGAGAGAAGGCGTCGTCGTCGTCGTCGAGGGCGTCTCTCGAGCGCGCGTCTCGGAAGGTGCGTCCCAGAAGCCGGGTCTTCGTCCCCGATGACGCGGAGGACCACTCCGAGTGCGTGACCCTCAGCGACGCGCACACCGCCCTCGCCCGCGCCTCCGCCTCCGCGGCGGCGGCGTGTTTCGGCATCGAGGGCGGTCCCGAAGCGCGCCACAGAAGCGGCGCGGGGGGCTCCCCCGGGGGCGCGCCCAGCGCGGCGTCCATCGCCTCCGTCGCGCGCGCCCACCGCGCCCACGCCTTCGCCGGCGTCGGGAGCGGAACGTGAGGATGCGCGGCGTCTTTCGCTTTGGGTCCCTTTCCCTTTTTCGCGGCGCGCTTCTCGCCTCCGCGAACAAGGTCCCCCGCGCCGGCGCGTCGCGTCGCGTCGGCGGCGGCGCGAATCGCGCGGCGGGTCAGCGCGTACGCCGACGCGACGCGCTCCAAAACAGCCGCGTCCGGCGGAGCGCCGGACCCGGGATCGTGCACGAACGCCGCCGCGGGCGTCTCGGAGAAGACGCGCGCGAGGTGGAGGCGCCAACTCTGCGCCTCGAGCGCGAGAGTCGTCGCGCGTCGCCGATCGTCCGCCGCGTTGTCGTCGCTCGCGCGCGTCGCGAAAAGACTTTCGCTCAGCGCTCGGAGACTCGCGCGCTCGAGGACGCTCGCGGCGTCGAGGACGTCCCAGAGCGCGTCGAGCGCGGGGTGCACCTTGGCGCCGCGTCCGACGTCGGCGGGGCGCGAGCGCCGGAAGGACGCGAGTCGCGCCGCCGAAGCGAACCGGTTCTCGAGACCCGCGGGTTCGACGGAATCGACGGAATCGACGGAATCGACGGAATCCTCCGCGTCGAACGAAAATCGCGCGTCCGCCGCCGCGCCGCGCGCCGCCGCCGAGCGAAGAAGAAGCGCCGCCGAGAGCGCCGAGGGCTCGAATCGAGCGCGAACGACGCCGACGACGCCGCTCGGGTTGCTCGGGCTCGCGGGTCCCTCGGCGGATCCCTCGACCGGGTGCGCGGCGAGCGCGTCGGCGGCGGCGGCGAGCGCGGCGAGTTCCGACGAGCAGCGGGTCCCGCGAGCGGCGTCGAGCGAAAATCGGCGGCTCAGGCGGCGGAGCCACGCGGCGACGTCCGCCAGCTCGGCGGGGCGAAGCCCCTCGCGCGCGCCGTGGGCGTCGCCGACGACGAGCGCGTGCCCCGCCGCGCGAAGGCTAAGGACGAGCGCCGCGATCGTCGCGTCGGCCTCGGCGCGTTCCGACGACGACGCGTCGCCGTCGCCGTCGCCGTCGCCGCCGCCGCCGCCGCCGTCCAAAGCCGCGCGGCGCCTGAGCGCGCCGAGGGACGCGCCCGTCGCCGCCAGAGCGCCGACGTCGCGGTGAAGCCGCCGCCGCCGGTCGCGCGCGTTCCCTCCCTCGCCTTCGTCGTCGTCCGAGGGAACGCCGCCGTCCGCGTCCATCGCGTCCCCCTCGGGAACGCAGCCGCCGCCGGGGGGAAGGGCGAGCGTCGCGCCGGCGTTGGCCTCCGGGTCGAAGCGTCGAATCGATTCGCGCTCGGCGCCCGCGAGCGTCGCCGCGACGGCTTCCACCAACGCGCCCGCGCGCGCCGTCCGCGCGACGACGCACCCGGCGGCGTCCGCGACGGCGCGCGCCGTGTCCGGGGACGAGGGCCAGCCCGCGGGCTCCACGAACACGGACGCGAGCAGCCGCCGCCTCTCGAGACCAGTCGCGTCCTCCGCGCGTCGCGCCGCCGACGAAAAAGTCTCGTCGGCGACGGCTCGCAAAAACGGCGCGACGCGGCGCTCGAACGCGAGCGCGACGACGCGTCGGGTCGCCTCGGACGCTTCCCCGCGCGCGTACACGTGCTCCCACGCGGTGGCGAGCGCGGCGCGCGCGCCGACGCCGCGCGCCAGGAGCTCGGCGCCCAGCTCGGCCCACCGCGCGGCGTCGCGCGGGGTTCTGTGCGCGGCGGCCGCGCGCGCCGCCGCCAGCGACGCGAAAGCCTTCGGGGCCTTTTCCTTCGCCCCCGGGGAATCCCCGGCGATCGCCGCCGTTGGGTCGGCGACGGTTCTGTGCGCGGCGGCCATGGCGTCGCGCGCGGCGCCCGCGGGGACGCCCGCGGCCGCCAACACCCCGTCCAGGTCATCCGCGCCGACGTCCCGGTCGAGACGCGTCGCCGAGAGCGGCGCGGGGAGCCGACCGAGCGCCGCCGCCGCGAGGGAGGCGTCGCGCGTCGTCGGTTCCGCGGGGCTCGTCGCGATCACCTCCTTCTGGCTCTCCTGCGGGCTCTCCAGGAACACCTCGACGCCGCGGTTTCGCATGGCTCGGCTCACCTCCCCCCTCCTCGGGTCGAGCGCGAGGAACAGGCGGAAGTCCGGGTGCGCCTCGACGACCCGCGGCGTCCCGTCGCTCCCCGCGCCGCTCTCGCTCACGAGCAGCGTCCCGTTCGTCTCGAGCAGAGGGTTCAGCCGGTCGAGCACCGTCGGCGAACACAGGTTCGCGTTCTCGAGCAACACCCACTCGCCCTCGGTCGCCGCGCGGAGCAGGACGCCGTCGACCCACTCGAAGCGCCCCGCAGCGGGCGCGCCGCCCCCCCACGCCTCCGCGCCGAGCGACGCGAGCCTCGCGCGAATCGACGCGATTTTTCCATGCGTCGACGAGTCGCGCCGAGACGCGTCATTCGGAACGCCCGCCGAACCACCGCGGATGAGGCGCGTATCATCCCCCGCGTCCGTTCCCGACGACGAGAGAAGAAGGCGCTCGAGCGATTCGACCGCGGTCTCGAGCGCGCCCCTCGCCCTCGCCGCGTCCGCCGCCGTCGCGGTGGTTTCCAACGCCGCGGTCTCGTCCGCGATGGCGCGGTACGCCCCCCACGCCGCCCACGCGGACTCGACCAGGTCAACCGTTTTTGTACGGCTGTTGTTTTCGCGAGGGCTCGGGCTCGGGCTCGGGCTCGGGCTTGGGCCCTCCGCCAGCCCTCGGCGCGCGGCGTCCTCGGTGACGGCTCGGAGGGCGTCCACGAGCTCGGCTTCGACCGCGGCGCGGTCGCGCGCGGGCTCGCGCTGCTCGAACGAACCGAGGAGCTCGGACGTGTCCGTGGCGGCGGTGAGCGCCACCTGGCGAAGCGTGCGCCCCGCGAGGCTGGCGAGCGCGCGAGCGACGGACGTCTTCCCGGAGGCGTGCGCGCCGACGAACACGGTCATCCACCCGCGCGCCGCGCAGTGCGCCGCCGCCTCCAAAGCGCCCATCTGCGACCGCAAAAGACCCAAGGGCGCGTCACGGGAACCGCCGCCGCCGGAACCGCCGCCGCCGCCGGAACCGCCGCCGAGTCCCACGGGAAACGTCGCCCCGCCGACCCTCAGCGCGCCGTCGCGAATCGACGGCGCGGGAGGGGGACGCGCGGTCGGGCGACGCCCGAACGCGGCTTCGAAGAGCGACGCGCACGTCGCCCGATCCTCCGCGCACCGAAGGCGCCGAACGAACAGCGTCTCGAACGTCGCGTCCAAAGCGCGAAACGTCGCGCACGTCGGTTCCGAGGGCGCGGGTCCGTCGTCACCCTCATCGTCCGGGAGGAGACCTTTTCCTTTTCCCTCTTCTTTTTCGTCGTCTTCTTCGTCTTCGTCTTGCTCGTCTTCCTCTTCCTCCGGTTGGTACGCGTCCGCGAGTTCGCACCACCGCAGAACGTCGCGAAGGTTAAACTCCCACGGCGCGCCCCTTCGCGCGAACGTCCCGCCCGGCTCGTTCGCCGCCGTCGCCAGGCGAGTCACGAACGCGACCATGCCCTCGACGACCTTCGCGGGCATCGCGGGGTACAGCGCCCTCGCGACGTGCGCGAGGTCGTCGTCGTCCATCGGCTCGACGTGCACCCTGGTGAACCGGTTCAGGAACGATTTCGGCAAGCCTTTCCTTCCGCCGCCCTCCTGGACGGGGTTCTGCGCGGCAAACACCCTGAACGACGCGGGGCACCGAAACGTCTCCCCGAGCTCCGGCACGAACACCTCCGCCCTGTGGTCCAACGCCGCGTTGAGGCCCTCCAGCACGCTCTGAGACGCGAGGTTGAGCTCGTCCAGCAACACCCAGTCCCCGTTCTTCACCGCGGACAAAAACGCCCCGTCCGCCCACCGAAAAACGCCCGCGTCGCCGCCGTCCGCGGGCAAATCCGCGCCCAAAAGGTCCATCATGTCCGTCTGCTCGCTCAGGTTGATGCGAACGAGCGCGTGGCCGGACGCCCGGGCTAAGGCCGCGATCAGACTCGTCTTCCCCACCCCGGGCGAACCCTCCAGTAAGATCGGTTTCGTGAGCTGCATCGCGCGGAGCGCCCGCGCGGCGTTGCGACGCGCCGAAGGCGCCGAAAAGGAGAAGGCATCCGCGGAGACGCCCTCCTTCCCGAGAGGGCCGCGAGGGATCGTGAACGGGGCGATGCCGAAGAACCCGTCGCGGTCGATCAGCGCGCCGTCGCCCGACCCCCCGGGGTCAGCGGCGGGGTGGGCGCCGGGGTTCGCGGCCGCCTCGATCGCGGGGCGAGCCTGCGCGCGTCGTTCGGGAAAGGGGAGGGAAGGGGGCGGCGAACGCGCGTGAGGGAACCGGGAGGCGGAGACGCGCGCGCGCGGGGCGAGAAGGCTCCCAGGAAGACGCGCGTTCGGGTCGATTCGAGACGCGGCGGGGCGGGCGGGTGTTCCCTCTTCTTCTCCTCTCGCAGCTCAAGTTGTGAGTCATTTGTCGATCACGCAGGATCTGAAACTTACCAGGTACAACGAGCATCATCGCCTTCCGAGAGGGAAGAGAGGAACCCCGAAAAAAAACGACGCGACGCGACGCGACGCGACGAAAAAGAAGACAGACTCGGGCGGGGGAGACGGATGGGATCGCGAGCGTTTTTCCGCGCGTACCTCCTCGGGAAGCTGTCGGACGAGCAACGCCTTGCACCTCCTCGCGAGTTCCTTCGCGGTCTCCTCCGGGAGCCCCAGGCCGAGCCCCAGGCCGTCGAGGAGCGTCAAGTACGCGCCGTGCGCGAACGCCTCCGCGGGCGCGAGCGCCCTCCTGAGGGTCGAACCCTTGAACCCGACGGCGCTCGTCCTCATGAACTGCGCCCACGCGACGAGATCTCTGGTCAGGAGCGCGGACCGCGCCGCGCCCCTTCCCGCGAGGTCTCTGTAGTCGGCCCAGAACACCGCGAGTCGCGTCGCGAACGGCGCGAGTTCCGGCTCCGGGAGTCGCTTGGCGACGACGCGCGCCATCTCGCCGGCGTCGTCGACGGCGCCGATCCAAATCTCGCAGAATCGGTTACGCAGCGCCGGGGAGAGTTCCTTCTTCCCGAAATCCCCGCCCGGGTTCATCGTCGCGAGGATGCGAAAGTCCGGGTGCGCCTTGATCTCCTCCACCTCCGCGCCGCCCTTCTCGGGGAGCGTGAGCGTCCGCCCGGGCTCGAGCACGGAGTTGAGCCGCTCGAGGACGCTGTCCTCCGCGAGGCTGAGCTCGTCGACGAGGAGAATGTCCCCGTCGCGCATCGCGCGGACGAGCGGGCCGTCCTCCCACGCGAACGGCGCCTTCTTCGCGGCGGCGCCCTCCGAGCCGTCGCCTCCCTCCGAGCCGTCGCCTCCCTCGTCGTCGCCCCCTTCACCGCCGGCGCCGGCTCGTCCCGGCCTCGTCGGCCTGAACCCTCCCAGGAAATCCCCGGTCTCGGTGTGCTGGTGGCAGTTCAAGATGCGCAGTTTCTGCCCCCGCGCGAGCGCCAAGAGTTGGCACACCGACGTCTTCCCGCACCCCGTCTCCCCGACCAACAGCGCGGGCTCCTCGTGGTCCACGCACGCCTCGACCAGCGCGAACAGCCGCCGCGCCGCGGGCGTCCACGCGAGCTGACCCGCGAGCGCCGCGCCCTCCTCGGCCTCGCGCGTGAGCTCAGCCGCCGCGTGGAGCGCCGCCGGGGAGGTTCCCGCGCGAGACGTCGCCGCCGCGGCCCTTTCGCGCGCGGCGTCGCTCGCCGCCGCGAGGCGAGCGCCGAGCGACTCCTCGTCCTCGCCGCCGTACATATCCTCGTCCGCGAGACTCTTCACCCTCAGAACGCTCGAGAGAACCTCTTTCAGGGACTCGCGCTCTTCGATCGAGCGCAGCCGTTCGCCCAGAACCCTGAACCCGTCGACGGCGAGCGCCTCGTACCCCGCGCCGCCTCTGTTGGCCCACCGGAACAAATCGCGCGCGGTGATGAACCCGTCCTTCCCCGCGAACGCGCGCGAGTTCCTCCTCCGTCGCTGGAGCTCGCGCATCACCTCCACGAGCTTCGCGCAGTGCGAAGGCGCGGTGTGACATCGCTCGTGGAGGATGATCCTCAGCTCGTCGTCGGGGATGTCCCCGACGTGGAGCTCCACGAACCGGTTGCGAAACGCGTCGGATAATCTTTTGCGACCGCCGTACGCCGCGCCGGGCGGGTTCTGCGTCGCGAAGAGCATGAAGTGCGGGTGCGGCTCGATCGTCTCCTGGAGCTCGGGGACGAAGAGCTCGCGGTTATCGTCGAGGAGGCGGTTCAGAGCCTCGAGGACGTCGGAGGGGGCCAGGTTGAGCTCGTCGAGGACGATCCAGTACCCGCGGCGAACAGCCTGCACGAGCGCGCCCTCCTGAAACGAAAGTTGGCCTGCGGAGCGGAACAAGCGCGCGAGTGAGGAGGGGGAAGAGCGGCGCGCATAGGTGCGCGTGCGAAGAGCGCGCGGTCAGACGGCGGGTTCGAGCCGATGAACGTCGCGGAAGATGCGTCCCCGGTGGAGGAAAAAGGAAAAAAAAAAAGCCACCCGTTTCGGTTCGCGTCTCGGTATAAAAACGTGTGCGCGATCGCCGAGACGCGCGGTGCGACGCGCCGCCGGGTCTTACGCCGGCGTCGCCCTGGTTCCGCGCGCCTCGCCGTGTCCGCGTCGAGGTTTCCTCTCCGGCGCCCTTCCAGCTCGATGACCGCCCACGGTGTTGGGGCGTATGAGTAACGAACGGACGCCGGTCGCGGGGAGAATATGGATGGGGCTCGAGACGCGTCCTCGATGGAGGCTCGGCTCGCGGGAGGAGAAGGAGGGAAAAAAAACGTCCATCCTTTCGTGATGCGGATCCGAGAGGGCGGGTGTTTCCGTCATGGCGCGTTTTTTTCGTCGAAACACGCACCGTTTTCATCCGTGACGTACGACCCGAGGTACTCCTGCAGATCCGTGTGCTCGTGGTTGTTGATTCGGACGAACCTGTGCCCCGTCTTCTCCGCGAGGTACTCCACGAGGCTGGTCTTCCCGCTGCTCGTCGGGCCCTGGAGCAGGATGGGGTGCCTCCGCAGCGTCGCCGCGCGCGCCAACGCCCCCAGGCGGCGCCGCGTCCCGGGGGTCACGACGTACCGCCCGCTCGCCTCGGGGTCGCCGCGCGCCGCGTCGCCGCACTCGACCCAGTACTGCTCCACCAGAACGTGCGTGTCGTTCGGGGGCGCCGGGGGGGGCTTGAACATCTCCTGGTGGGTCGGGAGGGAGAGAGGTCAGACGCGGAAGAGGCGGGGCGCGAGGGACGGGGCCGGGGGACGGAAACGTCGCGGAATAACGGGGCGGCGAAGAAAACGGCGAAGAAAACGAAAACGTGACGAGAAACGCGACGCGACGAAACTGTGCGGCGCCGCTCTTCTCGCGCGCTCAGGGTCCGCGAGCACTTTTCAGCGACGCGCGGTCGCGCGGAGAATAGGTATGGGCGCCGACGATGGAATCTACCACCCCAATCAGGACCGCGACGAGCCGACGCGTGACGGCCCCGCGGGCTGGAGGGGTGGACCCGCTCCCGAGGGAAACCCGGGTGAGAAAAAAAACCCCGGGCGCGCGAGGGGAGAAAACGAAACCGCGGGTTCGCGAACGACCGAACGACCTCCGTACCTTCGGCGCATGTCCCTTGAGCAGGTGTTTGACGATGAGCTTCTCGAGCGCTTCCCCGCTCTCGTTCTTGAGCAGGGTCTTGAACGCCATCGCGAAACCGTCGTACAGGGCCCTCCGCGCGCCGTACATCGGCGCGGCGCTCCTCGCGTATTCCATCGCCCGCGACAGCGTGCGCAGCGAGTACCTGGGTTTCTGATCCGCCGAGTCCAGGAGCGTCTCCCGCGCCGCTCGCCGCGCGGCGAGGTAAAAGTCCACCACCGCGACGATCGGCGCGTTCGGCACCGTCCCGAGCCCCGCCTTGACGATCAGCGAGAGGTCCTCCCTGCTCTCGCACTCCCCGGCGTACACCTCCGTGAACCTGTGCTTCAGCGCGGCGGGGAGGTCGCGTTTGCCGACGTCCGTCGCCGGGTTCATCGCGCCGAACACGCGGAACCGCGGGTGGCGCGTCACCGCCGCGCCGTCGCCGCGCTCGGACAACACCACGCTTCCCGTGGGGGATTCGAGGATGCCGGTCAGGCGCTCGAGGGTCTCCGCGGGGGCGAGGTTGATCTCGTCGAGCAGGATCCAGCGGCCTTCCTTCAGCGCCGTCACCAGCGCGCCCTCGACGAAGGCGAAAATCGGACCGCCGCCCGAGCCGCTCGAGCCCACCGCGCGCTCCGCCGCGGATAAGTCGCGCTCGAACGCGCGCCACTCCGCCACGAGCGCGGGGGGGAGGGGAGAGGCTTTTTCGTCGGCGGAATCGGCGGCGGCTCGTTTTCGCGACCCGCGCGCGCGTTCGCCCTTCTCGCCGACGCCGGTGTCTCTCCTCCGCCCCTTCTTCGCGGGCGGCGCGGGTTTGGGCTTGGACGCCGCGCCGCGCTTCGCCCCGCGTCCCGCCTTCTTCTTCTTCTCGCGGGCGCCTTCTCCCTCCTCCTCTCCTTCTCCTTCGTCCTCTCCCTCTTCCTCGGACGCGCCGCCTTTTTCTTTTTCTCTTTCGTCCTCCTCTCGCGCGAGCAGCTCGGCTACTTTTTTCACGCCAGCTCTGAACGCGTGCAGGAGGTGCGCCCACTTTCGCCTCTCCGCGTACCTCGCGACGCGGTCCACGAACGCGGCGTTGGCTCCTGCGTCGAACGTCGCGTCGAACGCCGCGCGGAACCGGGGCAGCAGCGGCAGGCAGAGGTGCCTCGCGCCCGCGGGTCTGAACCCCCCTAAAAAATCCGCCGACTCGCTCTGGTTGCTGAGGTTCACCACCGTCAGCGGCGCGCCCGCGACGTCGGCGAGCCGCTGCACGAGCGCCGTCTTCCCCGTGCCCGTCTCGCCGACGAGCAGCGCAGGCTCCGTCATCTGTGTCGCCTTCGCGACGCGCTCCAGGAGCCGCATCGCGTGGCCCGTCTGCGACCAGCTCTTCCCGCCGCCGCCGCTTTTCTCGCTCGACAACGCGTCGCTCGGCAGCGTCGCTCGGCCGACGGCGACGGCGCCGTTCCCCCGGCGCATCGCGGGCTTGCGCGTCGCCTCGCCGTGCGCCACCTCGTCCCGGCTCACGCCCCAGCACTGCGCCATCGCCTCGAGGACCGCGAGGCGGCCCGGGCCGGAGGGTAACCCGCCGGCGAGGACGTCCGCCGCCTCCTCGTACGCCGCCGCGCGGAGTTTCGGGGGAAGCGCGTCCGGCCGAGCGGGCTTCCCGCCGCCCGCGCCGCGAAGAAGGGAGAGCTCGGGCGCGCGGAGCGTCTCGAGGCGCCGCGCCCAGCGAAGCAAATCGCGAAGCGTGAACGCGCGACCCGCGGAGACGCGCGCGCCGTCGCGGGACGAAGATCGGTCCTCGGCGTCCTCCCTCTCGGCGTTCTTCTTCTTCGCGGAGGGCGTCGTCGACGCGCCGTCGACATCCATAGCGTCGTCGCCGCCCCCGGCCTCCTCCTCCTCTAATACTCCCCACCGGCCTCCTCCTCCCCACCGGAGTCCCCCCTCGTCCGCGCCTCCTCGGCCGCACGCGCGCTGCGCCCTCTCCACCGTCGCGAGCATCGCCGGCGCGAGCGGCGCGAGGCTCGGGTGCGCGTCGAGCAGAATCTCCGCCGGCTCGTCGCCGCTCGGCGGCTCCACCGCCACGCGCGCCCACAGGCTCGCGAGCGGGTCCGCCCTCGCCCCCGCGGCGGCCACCCCGCCCGCGCTCCTCCCGCCGCCCGTGGTGCACGTGCCGACGAGCTGGAACCCGTCGGCGGCGTCGATCGACTCGCCCCGCCCGGGGACGTACAGCCGCCGCTCCTCGAGGAGCGGCGCCAGCGCGGCGAGCACCTCGTGCGGCGCCTGGTCGACGTCCTCGATCACCACCCACCGCCCCGCCTCCACCGCGCGGGTCAGCGCCCCGGGCCGCCACCGGAACTCCCCGGGAGCGGCGCCGACGACGTACGCGCCGAGGAGGGACTTGGAATCCGTCTGCGCGTCGAGGTGGAGGGTGACGAAATCGGCGTTCCCGGTGGCCTCCGCCGCCGCCTCGAGCGCGGCGGATTTCCCGCACCCCGCGGGGCCCTCCAAAAGCACGGGGCGACCCTGACACAGAGCGAGCGCGAGCGCGCGAAGGTTACGCCGCGCAGAAGGCACCTGCACGAACGAATGATTGCCGCGCGTACTACCACGCGCGCTCTTCCTCGAAGGATGATCGTTCAGTGTTCGAAGGAGGGTCGCTTCGTCTCGAAGGATCGTCGCGAAGCCGCGCGCGCGGAGCTCCACGCCCCCGACGCGCGCGTGCCCCGGCGCCGCGGGGAGGGTCTCGCCCGGGAGCGGTCGATCGAGCCAGAGCGAAGAGGCTTTCCTCGCGATGGATCCGCCGGGGTGTGCTGAGCGTTCTGAGTGTTCTGAGTGTTCTTCGTCGTCGTCGGAGTCGTCGTCGTCGTCGTCTTCGTCTTCTCTCATCGGCGCGTCGTTCGTCGTCGCTCGCCGCTCGCCTCCGACGCCTTCGGGGTCGAGGTACGCGGCGGCTTTTTCCAGCTGTATCTCGGCGTCGGCTTCGTCCCACGCCTCGGCGAAGGCGTGTCGGGTCTCCGCGTCCGGGGCCTGGCGCTGGCGCAGCGTCGCGCACGTCGCGCGCGAGACGCCCATCGCGTGCTCGAGCGCCATCGCGATCGTCCACCGCGCCTCGGCGTGGACCGCGGGGGAGACGGCGACGCGCGCGAGGGGGGCGCAGTCCCATCGTCGGAGCGGGGAGCCGGTGGCGGCGGAGGAGGAGGGAGGCGCATCCCGCGCCGCCGCGCCCGGAGGGAGCGCTCCGGGGGCGTCGTCGGGGGCGTCGGACGCGCGCGCGGACGCGACGGCGCGGTCGTGTCCGAAGGCGCGGAGTAAGCGGACGGTGGCGCGCGCGACGAGGACGTCGCGCGCGCGCGTGTCCGACACCCCCGACGACGACGCCCCGGGAGCGCTCCCTCCGCGCGTCGTGCCGCCGCCGCCGTCGCCGCCGCCGCGCGACGTCGCGACGAGTCGCGCGAACGGCGGGGGGGAGGCGCGGAGGTAGCGCGCCGCGATGGGCGCGACGTGCGGGAGGAGCTCCACGAGCGACCCGAGCGCCGCGCAGATGCGCTCGTGCGCGGTCGGGCGTCCCTCGGACCCCGCGGAGTGCACGGCGCCCGCGGGACCCGCGTCGTGGCTCGATTTCGCGGGAGATCTCGCGGAGGAGGCGCCCGCGCTCGCCCGCCGGCGCGCCGCGTCGCGAGCGCGCGCCTCGTCGTCCGCGGCCGAGTCCTCTTCGGCCGCGGCCGCGGCCAACGCGGCGTCCAGCGCGTGCGTCAGCGCGTGCGTCGCCACGGGCCGCAAGCACCCGCCCGCGACGACCGCGAGGGCGGGGTCCAACAACGCCGCGCCCGCCGCGGCGAGGAGCGCATCCTCCCCCGCCGCGCGCTTCACGCGCCATCGCGGACCCCCGCGGACGCGCGCGGACGCGGGCACGCGCGCGAACACCGCCGCCGTCGCCTCGCACGACTCGGGCGCGTCCGCGCGACGCTCCGCCAGACGCTCCAGGCCCGCGCGAAGCACGCGCGAGAGCCCCGTGGAGCCCATCGCGCGCGCGGCGTGGGGTGTGCGGGCGGCGGCGGTGCGCGAGCGCGACCGGGTTCGGCGGTCGTCGTCGTCGCGCGAGGCGTTGATGTCGATGAAAATGCGGGCGGCGCGGCCGGGAAAAAAAAGTCTAGGCAATGTAGAGATGTACGGGGTACCTGATGAAGTCTCTTTCGCGGGTACCCGCTACGTCTCGCCGTCGCCGTCGCTGCTCCCCGAGCTCGACGCCTCCGCCTCCCTCCGCGCGCGCTTCCTCTCCTTCTTCTCCTTCTTCTCCTTCTTGCGCTTCTTCGCCTTCTTCTCCCGCTTCTCCCGCTTCTCCTCCCTCCTTCGCCGTTTCCTCTCCTCCGACCCTTCGCGACCCTCGCGACCCTCGCGACCCTCGCGATCCTCCTCCTCCCCTCCCCCCCCTCCCCTCGCCCCGACGTCGCTCGCTGCCGCGGGAGGATGCTGAGGCCGAGGCGGAGGTACGCGCGCGAGTGGCGGCGGCGGCGGAACGTCGACGATCCGAGACGCCGGTGGCGGCGGCGGCGGCGGCGGAGGAACGTCGATCGTTCGCGGCGGCGGCGGCGGCGGCGGCGGAGGACTCTCGGACTCGAAGATGGCCTTCTTGAAGAAGAGCCCGCGGAGGAACGCCTCCGCCTCGTCCTCGATCGCGACGCTCGGCGGCGGCGTAAGCAGCGTGGAATCCTCCTCCTTCGAACCGGACGTTCGCGGCGGCGGCGGCGGCGGCGGCGGCGGCGGCGCGAGCGGTCGCGCCCCGCCTCGGTTCGCGTCGAGGCCCGGGGGAAGCGCGGGCGGGCCGACGTCCGTCGACTCGCGTATCCCCCTTCGCCCCGTCGCCTCCTCCTCCCCCCGCGCGCGGGTTTCCCGGGACCCCCGGGTATCCGGGGCGTCGAGGTACCTCGGCGCGCTTTCTCTCTCCCTCGCCTCCGTCTCCGGCAGCGCCAACGATTCCGCCCGGTTCGAGCCTCCGCCCGTGCGGAGCGACCCGAAAAAACTCGCGTCGTCGTCGTTTTCCGTCGGCGCCGGCCTTCGCCTCCCCGTCGCCTCCCCGAACGGGTCCGCGACGCCGAACCGCTTACACACGATGGGCGCGGGCGCCCAGTCGACGCTCGCGCGGGCGGCGACGATCGGCGCGTTCCGCCGCGCCGCGCGAAGCGCCGACTCGGCCGACTCCCTCGCGCGCGCCTCCGCCTCGGCGGCGTCGCGCGCGGCGCGCGCCCCGGCGAGGTCCGCCGCGGTCGTCAGCCCGGGTTTCAAGGGAGCGGCGCCGAGGGAGAAACCGCCTCCTCCCCCGGTCTCTCCGCCGCCCTCGCCGCCGCCGCCGCCGCCCGGTTCCCCGCGGCCCGCGCTGGCGAACGTGCTCGAGAGCGCCTCGCGGATGCGCGACCGGTCCCCCTCCGCAACCCCGCGCACGTCCACCCCGCGGTCGCCCGGGTCGCGCGCGTTCACGTTCGCCGCCGTCTGCGTCGTCGTCGTCGTCGGCAGCGGGGTTTCCCCGAGCGCGCGTCCTCGCTCGTCGGCGTCGAGGGGCTTCGCCCTTCGCCCCCCGAACCAGTCCCTCCGCTCCGCGTCCCGCGCCTCCGCGCCGAGCGCCCACCTCGCGGCGTCCCCCGCGCCCGCGGCGAGCTCCGCCTTGGACCGCGCGAGGCGCCACTCGTAGTACGCCGCGGCGGAGACGTCCGAGGGGGAGGCCGAGGAGGCCGCGTTAGCGTTTTCGTCGTCGGCGGAGATCGGAACCGAACCCGCTCCAGAGGCGCCGACGCGCAGAAACGCAAACTTCGGGTCCTTCGAGAGTTCCCGGCCTTCCCGCGCCAACGTCTCGAACGCGGGGCCGTTTCTCGCGACGAAGTGCGCGGTGACGTCGATGAACCTTCGGATCTCGGGGTCGGAGGGCGGCGGCGGCGGCGGCGCGAGCGGGGCGGCGCTCGGCGGCGCCGCCGCGAGCGCTCGCGACGCGTCGAACGGGTTCGCGAGGAGGGGCGCGGCGCCCGCCGCCGACGCGCCCGCGGCGCGCGCCCGCTCGGCGTCGAACCCGGGGGGGACCGCGGGGGGAGGGTACCACCGCGCCGGCGCGAGCGTGTCCCTCGACGCGACGAACCCGGGGATGACGAATAACGCGTCGGACGCGTCGGATCCCGAGCTCGGATCGCGCGCGGCGGAGGCGGATCCGGATTTTTTCATTCGCCCGCCGCCGAGGGAGTCCCGACGAGCCGCCGCGTCTCCGTCGGCGTCGTCGTCCTCGTCGAGCTCGGCGATCTCGAACGCGTACCCGATCTCGTCCCCGCCCGGGTCCGTCCGCCCGTACACGTCCTCGTCCGGGTCCTCGCCCTCGAGCACGCCCACGCCGAACGCTTCGCCGCGCGCCGGCCGAGCGCCCATCCCGGCGCCCATCCCTCGCGGGTCCGCGGCGCGTCGCTTAGCGCGAGCCGCCGAAGCCGCGCGGAATTCCTCCGCGCCCTCGAACGGGTCGTAGCCGACGCCGCGCCGATCGAGTTTCGAAGCGAACGACGGCGCGTGCCAACGCGTCTCCTCGAAGTCTTCGGAGCCTTCGGAGCCGCCTTCGGAGTCCGAGCCTCGCGCGTTCGACGCGTTCGGCGCGTGCTTCGAGTCCGCGCCGACGCGACGTCGAACCCGACGCGACGTCGAACCCGACGCGCCGCCCGATCGCCACCCCATCTTGCGCAGGAGCCTCTGCGCGGCCGGGATCGCGACGGCGACGACGAGGTCGAGCGGCACGGGGCCCGGGATGATGCCTCCGCCGCCGGACGCGCGGTCCGGCCCCGCGGCGCGCGCGTGCTGGCGCTGGGCCCTGGACGCGGCGGCGGCGCCGAAGGTGTCGAAGTCGTCGCGCGCCTCCAGGCGGGACGCCTGCAACGCCTCGCGCTCGTCGTCGTCCATGTAATCCTCGGCGACGCGGGGTCGTTCCGGTCGTCGGTCCGCGTCTCGCGCGCCGCGGCTCGAGCGGAACGCGGAGGGCGTCCATCCCTCCTTCGAGCCCACGGTGTTGAAGTACCCGGCGGAGAAGCCGCCCTCGAACGCGCCGTGGAACCGCGCGCGGCCCTGCGCGTCCACGGGCGTCTGCTTGTGCACGGGGAGGGCCTTCGTGCGCGCGAGATCGCGAACCTTGGACCTGTACGCGCGCTGCTCCTCCTCGCGCTCCAGCGGCGTGCCCACGACGACGAAATCCTCCGAGTCGGAATCCATCGCGCGCGAGGGGGCGGAACGCGGAGAGGGGCGGGCCCCCGAGACGCGGGGGCCCCCGCGCCGCGACAGTGGCGAGGCCGGAGACCGAGACGACCGAGGAGGAGAGAACGAGATCTCGAGTTCAGTTTGAGAGCGACGCAGTGATACTGGTAGATGAAAAAAACGACATCACAGGCTGACATGAGATGGAACAAAAAGAAGGTTCGCACATGAAAAGACTTGGTGGTTTCTCCCTCTACTCGCCCTTCGTCTCTCCGTCTCGCGCGCCCTCTTCCTCCGACTCCCCCGCGCTCCCGCCCGCGTTCCTCTCCCGCTCGATCACGGCCTGCTGCATCGCCATCGCCTTCGCCGCCGCCTCCGCGACGCGCTCCACGAGCACCGCCTCCCGCGCGTCCTCGGCGCCCTCGGCGATGAATTCCGAAATCGGCGTCCGCCCGGGAAGCCCCGCGCCCGCCCGCGCCGCCGCCTTCTCCGCCTCCGCCTTCGCCGCCTCCGCGACGGCCTCCTCCTCCGCCGCGGGCGCCTCCTCGAACTCCAGGGTCGGCTCCACGGCGGACCCGACGAAGAAGAAGACGTTCGCGAGGGTTTTCCTTCGGAGATCCCCCGCCATGTCCACGAACGCCCTCGCGCCGTCGATGCGGTACTCCTCCATCGGGTCGAGCTGCCCGAACGCGCGCACGTTGACGCTGTTTCGCAGCACCTGCATCTCGACCAGGTGCCTCTGCCACCGCTCGTCGATCGCCCGCAGCACCCACACGCGCTCGACCGCCTCGAGGTCCGTGCGGTCGTAGTTTCGCCCGAGGCGCGCGAACCGGTCCAGGTACAGCGAAATCGCCGACTCGCTCAGGTACGTCCGAAGCAGCCGAACCTCCTCCGTCCGCCCGAGCCCGAACGCGCCCCCGTCGTCGTCTCGTTCGCCGCCTTCGAACGTCCCGCCCGACTCCCTGAGCCTCCGCTCGACGCGGCCGAGCACGGCGTCCCGACTCGCCTCCGGCTCGGTGTCCGCGACGGTCAACGACGACGCCTTCAAATCATCCGACCCCCGCGCCCGCATGTCCACGACCTCGACGCCTCGGATCGCCGCCTTGACCATCTCCGGCGGCGCGTCGAGCGACGGCATCGCGCGCGGCGTCGGCATGTCCCCGCCGCTCTCCAGCGCCTTCACCACGTCCTCGGCGTCCACGCCGGGTAACAGGTGCGGCGCATCGTCCGGGTCATTCGCGCCGGATTCCCGGAGCCACTGCGCCCTTCGCCCCGCGAACACGCTCCGAAGGTCGCTCAGCGCGCCCTCGACGTTCCACGCGCGCATCGGCTTGATGGGATCCACGCCGGCGCGCTCGAGCGCGTCGTCCACGATCCACTCGACGTACCGCACGAGGCGCTCGCGCAGAGGCTGTTGCCCCTCGAGCAAAACCTGCTTCCTGACGCGGTAGATGGCGTCGCGCTGGCCGTCGATGATGCGGTCCGTCTCGTACGTGCTCGTCCGGTGCGTGGCGTGGAAATCCTCGATCCCGGCTTGGATCTTCGCGAGCTGCGCGTCGACGACGCTCGAGTACAGCGGCGTGTCGTCGTCCATCCCGCTCCAGTCCCACACCGAACTCGACGCCCACTGCGGGCAGTACACCGTCATGAGCTCGTCCTCCATCGACAGGCAGAAGATCGTGCTCCCGGGGTCGCCCTGCCGACCCGCGCGGCCCCGAAGCTGGTTATCCACCCGCCGCGAGTCGTGGAGCGCCGTGCCGATCACCTGTAACCCCCCCGCGTCGCGAACCGCCTCCGCCTCCGCGTCGCACCGACGTTCGCACTCTCCGAGCACGTCGATCGCCGCGTCCCTCAGCGCGTTCACCACCGGGTTCGGCCCGCCGACGCGCCGCTCCTCCTCCTCCGCCGCCCGAAGCGCCTGCTCCCGCACCGCGCCGCCGCGGTTGATCGCCTCCGCGTGCTCCACGGCGGCGGCGACCAAGGCCTCGACGCTCTCGACGCTCACGGGGATCGCGCCGTCCGCCTCCGCGGTGACGCGCGCGAGCCCGATCGCCGCCTCCGTCTTCGCGCGAGTCTCCGGGGAGACCCGCAACGTCGCCATCGGGTCCGGCGCGAGCGCCTGGTCCGCCTCGGGCGTCCCGGGGGAAAGCGCCGGGAGCAAAAGCCTCTCCAGGTGCAGACGCGCGAGGCCGGGCGGGTTCCCGCCGAGGACGATGTCCGTGCCCCGGCCCGCCATGTTGGTCGCGATGGTCACCGCGTGCGCTCTGCCCGCCTGCGCGACGATTTCCGCCTCCCGCGCGGCGAGCTGCGGGCGCGCGTTGAGCAGCTTGTGCGGGACGCCGTCGACCAGGGTGCCGTCCCGGGCGCGCCAGCGGTAGTTCGCGAGCAGGGCGCTCAGGTATTCGCTGTGCTCCACGCTGGTTGTGCCGACGAGCACCGGGCGCCCCTCCCAGTGGCAGCTCGCGACGAGGTCCGCGACGGCGCGCCACCGCGCCTCCGCGGTGCGGAACATCGCGTGGGGTCGGTCCTCGCGAAGGTTCGGGCGGTGCGTGGGGACCCGCACGACGCTCAGGCCGTACGTCCGGTGGAGCTCCTCCGCCTCCGTGCTCGCGGTGCCGGTCATGCCGCTGAGCTTGCGGTACAGCTTGAACAGGCACTGGTACGACACCGACGCGACGACGGTGTTTTCTCGCTGAATCTCGACGCCCTCCTTCGCCTCCACCGCCTGGTGGATGTTATCGTTCCAACGCCGGTTCGGCTGCACCCTCCCCGTGCCCTCGTCCACGATCATCACCTGGCCCTCCCGGACGATGTAGTGCGTGTCGCGCAGGTACAGCGCCTTGGCCTTGACCGCGAGCAACAGGTACCGCCCCCAGGGGTCGTACTGGCTCCACACGTCGGCGACGTTCAGGAGCTGCTCCGCCACCGCCATCCCGCGCTCGGTCAAGTCCGCCGTCTTCTGCTTCCGGTCGACGACGTAATCCAACCCCTCCCTCAGCTGCCCCGCGACCGCGCTCGCGACGACGTACTTCCGCATCTCCTCGTCCCCGCCGTCGCTCGGGCCGGTGATCAGGAGCGGGTTGCGACCCTCGTCGATCAACACCGAGTCCACCTCGTCGACGACGGCGAAGTGAAACGGCCGAGTCATCACCAGAGACTCCGCGTCCGTCGCCATGTTATCGCGCAGATAATCGAAACCCACCTCCTGGTTCGTGACGTACGTGATGTCCGCGTCGTACGCCACCCGTCGAGCCTCGGGCTCCATGTCCGACTGAATCACGCCGACGGTCAGGCCCAACGCGCGGTGCACCCGCCCCATCCACTCGGCGTCGCGTCGAGCCAAATAATCGTTCACGGTGACGACGTGCACGCCCTCGCCGGTCAGAGCGTTGAGGTACGCCGGCAACGTCGCGGTCAGCGTCTTCCCCTCGCCGGTGGCCATCTCGCAGATGCACCCGTCGTGCAATAAAGCGCCGCCCGCGAGCTGGACGTCGAAGTGGCGCATGTTGAGCTCCCGCCGCGCGGCTTCGCGAACCGCCGCGAAGGCCTCGACGATCAGATCGTCCGTCGTCTCGCCCCGGCGGAGGCGAGCGCGGAACTCGTCCGTCTTACCCAACAGCTGCTCGGCGGTGTACTCGCGGTACAGGTTCTCGAGGCGGTTGCACGGGACGACGACGTCGCGGACCTTGGCCTCGACGACGGCGCTCGCGCCCGCGCCGAGGGACGCGCCGAGATCGCTCGCGAACTTGGTCGGGTTGCGGATGACGTCCGCGACGCGCGGGCGCCGGCGCCGCGCCTCCCGGACGAAACCGGGGAGCTCCTCCTCCGTCGGGGGCGGGGAGGAACCGGAGGCGGCGGCGCGGACGAGGACCGCGCCGGGGCGAGCGCGGCGGCGAGGCGCGAGCCGGACGCCGCGAGCGGGCGTCGCCGCCGCTCGAGGGGAGGGACGGGGCGTCGACGCGAGGCGCGTCGCGTCGACGCGCCCGAGACGACGGTCCGCGCGAGGGGAACCGCGGCGTGGGCCGACGCGCGTCCATCCCGGGATCGTCGGCGCCAGCGCCGCCGCCGCCATGTTCGAGACGAGACGCCGAGGGTTCGAGTCGGCGCCCTGCGCGCGACGCGTCTGGAGATCGCGCGAGGGGCGGCGGGAACACGTCGAGATCATCGCGAAAACTCTCTGTCGCGAGCGCCTTTCTTCGCGCGCAAATGCCGATGACGGGAGGGGAGGTCCGCTCCGCCAGGATCTCCCTCCTTTTCTCTGTGTGAACATTCAGTCTGTGTTTTTGGAGGAGATTCGGGGATGCTGCCCTCTGATTGGCTGGCGCGCCACGCGGCCAGCCTCCCACGCCTCATCGTGTTATCGCCGTCGCGCGCGTCCTCGCCCCAGCGCGCCGCGCCCGCCGCCCCTCGCGCACACCCCGCGCGCACGCCTCGTCACACCTCGCGACCATGAGCGCCCTCCGCGCCACCGCCGCGCTCGCGTCCGCCCCCGCGGCGCTTCGCGCCCCCGCGTCCCGCCGCGCCGCCCGCCCCGCGGTCGTCGCCCGCGCGTCGTCGTCGTCGTCGCGTCCCGCCGGTCTGTCCGGCGCGTCGCTCGCGTCCGTCGGCGCCGCCACACCCGCTAAACTCCGCGTCGCGTCCTCGCGCCGCTCGCTCGTCGTCCGCGCGACCGGGGAGGACGGGCAGCCCGCGACGCGCGTCTCCACGGACACGGTGATGATCGACCCCGTCGTCGGCGCGAAGCGCTTCAGCAACTACTTCTGGGCGGGCGTCGTCACCACCGGCGCGACGGGCTTCCTCATCACCGGCGCGAGCGCGTACTTCCAGCACAACCTCCTCTTCTTCCTCGACGCCTCCGAGATCAAGTTCTTCCCCCAGGGCCTCGTCATGAGCTTCTACGGCGTCGCCGGTTCGCTGCTCGCGACGTACCTCTGGCTCACCATCAACTGGGACGTCGGATCGGGGTACAACGAGTTCAACAAGGACGAGGGCATCATGCGCATCTTCCGCCGCGGATTCCCGGGCAAGAACCGGAGGATCAACCTCGTGAGCCAGCTCAGCGACGTGCAGGCGGTCAGGGTGGAGATCGCCGACGGCGTCAACCCGAGGCGGGTCGTGTACGTCAGGTGCAAGGGGAAGAGCGACATCCCGCTCACCAGGATCGGCCAGCCCATGACGCTCGCCGAGGTGGAGAAGCAAGCCGCGGACCTCGCCAAGTTCCTGGGGGTGCCCATCGAGGGACTCTGAGCCTTCCGAGCGTGGCGCGAACGAAGACGAGAGCGGACGCGAGTCGACCGCCGGGAGGAACCGAGGGGGAGCGCGGGAGGGAACGGTCGACGTCGGGTTTAGGACGAGCATCTGACATATTACGAACTCGTCGCGCGTCGTCGGAGAAGTTCACGTAAAAGTTTCGAAGTATTCCCATCACTGCACCACTACGACTCGCGGCGTCTCGGGTCGCTCGCGGGCATCTCGCGTCGCGCGCGCGGCGCGTCCTCGGATGCGTCCGCGGGCGTTCGCGGCGCTCGGGTCGCCGCTCGAGGTTCGACACGCGCTCGCGCGCCTCGCGCCGCGGCGCGACCGCCGCCACCTCCGCGCTCGGCGCGCGGTCCCCCCCGCCCCCGCGACGATGGCGTCCGCCGACCGCCTCGCGTCCTCCTCCCCCGCCGCCGCCGCCGCGTCCACCCCCCCCGCGCCGCGTCCGACCGGCGCGAACCACCCGAGCCTCGCGCTCGTGTGCCCCATCCCGAGCGACGCGGCGGCGTTCGCGCTCGAGCGGGCGTCGTCCCAGTCCCGGTCGTCGTCCGCGTTCGCGTCGGGCGACCGCCTCGTCGCGGGCGTGCACTTCAACGCCCTCCGCTGGGACCCCGTCGCGTGTTCGCGATTCCTCGACGACCGCCCGTGGCGCGCGGTCGAGCGGTTCGCCCTGCGCGTCGTCCGCGGCGACGCGTGCCTCTCCGACCTCCACGCCGCGCTCGAGCCCGCGCGCGTGTGCTCGGGACCCGGGGTCAACGTCAACACCAAGGCCCGCCTCGGATCCTCCGAGCGACGACGCGGGGACGGCCGAAGGCCGAGGTACACGTACCGCGTCCCCCTGGCGTACCACGGGCCCGCGTTCGCGGGATGGAGCTGGACCCCGAACGACGCGCCGCTGACGGAACGAACCGTGACGACCGAAACCGTGACCGACGCCGAAGAAAACGCCGACGCCGAAGAAAACGCCGACGCCAACGCGCCCGCGTGGACGCCCGGCGCGTATTCCGTCGCCGCCACCGCGCAGGCGGCGCTCGCGACGCGCATCCGAGAGACGCGCGCCGAATCAGAAAAAGAATTACCCGCCGCCGAAGAGGTAAACCGCCGAAGACCGCCGAATAACCGAAAACGACCGAACACCCGCGGGGACGAGGGGGCTCAATCCTCCCTCGCGCTCGCCGTCGCCGGGCGCACGGACCGCGGCGTCAACGGCGCGGCGCAGTGCGTCTCGTTCTGGAGCTACGATCGCGTGGACGTTCGCGAGGCGATCGCGCGATGCGATGCGGGTCGCGCGGGGCTTCTCCGCGTGCTCGATCCGCCCAATGGCGCCCTCCTCGCGCCGACCCGAGCCTTCCACGCCACCTTCTGCGCCACCTGGAGGCGGTACGTGTACGTCTTCCCGCTCAGGCAGGAGGGGCTCGAGCGTCCTCGGACGCCGACGCTCGAGCGTCGCCTCGACGTCGGGAGGGCGGACGCGATGCTTCGGAAACTGGTCGAACGTTCGGCGGAGGCGGGCGGCGTGGACTGCGCCGCGTTCGCGCGCGACGCCGACCCGGCGCGGGACGCGACGTGCGTCTTCAAAGTCGCGAGGGCGTTCGAGAGCGCCGTGCCGCGAGAGACGCCAGAGGAGGAGAGGGAGAGCCACGTCGAGATGATGATCGGACGCGGCGATGAAGGCGGCGAGGCGTCGGCGTCGGCGTCGGCGCGCGCGTACGCGTCGGCGAGGAGCAGGAAACACGCGGAGGCGGCGGCGCGGGCGAGGAGGCGAGAGGGGCGCGGAGGAGGCGAGGAGGACGACGTGGGGGGTTCCGCGATCCCCCGAGGACCCATCGGGGGGGATCCCGATCTCGATCTCGATCTCGATCTCGATGCCGATGCCGATGCGGATGACCCCTTGGTTCCCTTGGTCGATCCGTACGCGGACTCGCATCCGGACTCGGAGCCCGTGATGGTGGTGGAGCTCGTGGCGAACCGTTTCGTGCGTAAGCTCGTTCGCGTGCTGGTGGCGACGGCGGCGCGCGAAGCCGCCGCGGGCGCCGCGGACGACGTCCTGCTCGCGCTCGCCGCGACGAGGGAGCGCGCCGCCACCGCCGCGCCCGCGCCGCCCCAGGGGCTCTTCCTCGCCGGCGTAGGCTACGGAGACCACCCCGAGTGGGACGAACGCGGCGAGCCCTAGCTAGTCCGGCGCGAATGAAGAGACACACCTTTTCCGCGAGGGCAGGAGACGCGGTACTGGTAGTATTTCGAACGGCGCTCCGACGACGCGACGTTTAAAGGTTTATTTTTATTTTTACGAACCTTGGTTTTAAAAAAAAATCGCCTCTCACGTGGGCGCGGGCATGGGCGGGTCCTGCGATCCCCCGTTCAGGAAGAAGGGCGCCGACGAGAGAAGGAGCGCGCACGCGAGCGCGCCGAGCGCCGCGGCGAGGAGGAGGCGCGAGACGGCGGTCGCCGTCGCCTCCGGGCGGACCAAAAACGAATCCCCTCCCGAAGAAACCGAACCGTCCCCTTCCTTCGCGGCGGCGGCGGCGGCGGCGACGGCGGATTCCGCGGGGTCGTCCGGATCGTCCGGTTCCTCGGGGATCCGATTTCGACCCGCCGACTCGGAACGAGAAGGCGCCTCGGTTTCGGGTTCGGATTCCGGACGCTCCGCCGCCGCCGTTCCGGTCGCTTCCGGGTCGTCGCGAGACCGAGCCTCGTCGTCGCCGCGCGTCGCCGCGCCCCCTCGGACGAGACTTCCGCCGTCTCCCCCGACGCCTTCCGTCCCCTCGGGGCTCCCGGTCGCCGCGTCCGCGTCGCCCGCCGGGGCCTCGCCGCCGCCACCGCTCCCCCCCTCCGCGAAAAGGGACTTCCCCGCCGCCGCCGCCGCCGCCGTCCTCCCCGACGACGAAAAAGAAAAAGACCCTCCTCCTCCTGCTCCTCCTCCTCCGACGCTCCCGCCCCCTTCCGCGACGAACGAAAACGAATCCTCCGGCGGCTTCCCCGTCGCCGCCGCCAGGTCCCCCGCGCGCCGCGCCAGGCGCTCGGCGATTCGGTCCACCGCGAGCATCTTCTCGAGCGCGGGGGAACGCTCGAGAACAGACGGGGAGAACGCTCGAGCATCTTCTCGAACCGACGCGGGCACCGTCGGCGTCGTTATTCGCGTCCCGGCGGAGGGGGAGCCGGAGGCGCTCCGCGCGGCGAACGCTTCGCCCGCCGCCCTCGCCGCGTCTTCGAACGACGCCGCCTGCGTCGGCGCGAGCGACGCCGTCGTCGCCTCGAGCGCCGCCCTAGACGCGTCGCGGAGGCGCGCGAGGTCGTCGAGAAGAGCGGCGAGGCCCCGGCGGGCTTCGCGGACGCGGCGACCGGGAGCCCCGAGGGGACGGAAGGCGTCGGGGGAGACGGGCGAGGCGGGCGAGTCCGCGGCGCGGAGAGCGGCGACGTCCCGCTCGTCGACGCGACGCCCCGCGCGCTCGACGGGGGCGCGCCCCGGGTCTTCCTCCCGACGTTCGCGCGCGCGCGCGGACGAGGGATCGGGCGAGACGGGCGGGGGGTCGGACGATCCGTCCTCCCCGTCGTCCGATTCGTCGGCGAGAAGAGGGCGACGCTCCGCGAGCGGCGCGGAGTGGCGCCGTCTCTCGCGGCGGTCGCTCGTCTCTCCTCCCCCGGCGGGCCCCCGGGACGCGTCGCCGAACGCGAGCCGCTCGACCGCGCGGAAGAGAAACTCTTCGGCGGCGATGTCGGCGCCGTCGTCGGTCGCGGCTGGGAGCGGGGGCTCGGACGCGGCGCGGGGAACGACGACGCGCGCGCCGCCGCCGCGCGATTCGGATCGGCGGCGCGCCCGGCGCTCGGCCGCCGCCTTGACGACGTCGGCGGGGAAGAAATCGGGAGGCGCGCGCGCGAAGCGACGACCCGCCCCGAAACCGCCGCCGAAGGAGCGCGCCGCGTCGCGCTCGCGGAGGTACTCGCGGTACGCCGCCACCTCCTCCGCGAGCTCCGCGTCCACGTCGGAGTCGTCGCGCGAGTACTCGTAGTCGTACTCGTACTCGCGCCTGCGCCCGAACGACGCGCGGGGGTACTGGTACCTCGGGCGATTCGTCGCGGCGGATCGATCGGGACGCGTGCGATGAGAGCGTGCCGCCGCGAGGGAGGACGTCGTCGCGGAGGAGGGGCCCAGGAGCTTGCGCGTGGGGGCGTCCCAGAGGTCCTCCGCGGCGTCCGAGTCGGAAGAGTCCGAGAAGATCGGGCGCGCCGCGGGCGTGCGTCGCGGCTGCGCGGCGGCGCGGGGAGGGGCGCGGGGGGGCGCGGGGGGAGGGGCAGGGGCGGGGAGGG
>MDSW01047419.1_pt1 | contig 26658 bp, 30 predicted proteins | sample 811171 | NCBI WGS metagenome assembly MDSW01 (sample SAMN05326641, study PRJNA326480) | marine metagenome | isolation source: seawater | place: Atlantic Ocean: North West | collected 2012 | reverse complement strand
TGCGCGGGGGTGACTGAGAGGGTGTTGGTCGTCACGGCTGCGGATTGGCTGGACCCCCGCTTGCGCGGGGGTGACTGAGAGGGTGTTGGTCGTCACGGCTGCGGATTGGCTGGACCCCCGCTTGCGCGGGGGTGACTGAGCGGGTGTTGGTCGTCACGGCTGCGGATTGGCTGGACCCCCGCTTGCGCGGGGTGACAAGCCATTCCATAAGCCACTCGTCGGGCCGCTCGTCGGAGCCTCTCCGCGCGGGATCGATGGTTCCAGCACGTGCCTGTCCTGGTGTTGTGGCTAGCGTTCCGCGTCGCCGGTCAGGGGGACGAAGCGCACTGGCAGCACCGAACGGCGGGTCTCCTCGCCGTCTGCGTCGACCTCCACCACCATCAGCTCCTGGTAGCCGGCGTGCTGGCCCAGCGGGATGACCAGCTTCGCGCCGGGCTTGAGCTGCGCCAGTAGCGGCGGCGGAATCTCCGTGGTGGCGGCGGTGACGATGATGCCGTCGAAGGGCGCGTGCTGCGGCCAGCCCGCGTAGCCGTCCCCGGCGCGCACGCTGATGTTGTCGTAGCCCAGTTCCTCCAGCAGGCTCGCGGCGCCGCGCGCCAGTTCCGGGACGATCTCCACGCTGTACACGTGGCTGACCAGCTCCGCCAGCACCGCCGCCTGGTAGCCCGAGCCCGTGCCCACCTCGAGGATGACGCTGTCCGGCCGCGGTTCCAGCAGTTCGGTCATCAGCGCCACGATCAGCGGCTGCGAGATGGTCTGGCCGTGCGCGATGGGCAGGGCCGAGTTGATATAGGCTGCCGGCTCCTGCTCGCGCGGCACGAAGCGGTGTCGTGGCACCCTGCCCAGCGCGCCGAGGACCGTTTCGCCCAGTTGCGCCATACCAGTGTAGTCCGCGGTTTCGCGCACCGATGTGCGCACCGCCTCGACCATGCCGGCGCGTTCAGCGGCCATGTCCCCGGCCGTCGCGGGCAGGCCCAGGGCCAGTAGTAGCAGGGCGCAGTAGCGCAGCGGCGAGGCAGGCACCAGGGCTCACCGCCTGCACCGGCAGCATTTGCGTGTACGCGTATCCGCGGGCGGACCCGCGTATGCGCCCTGGCGCGCGGTGAGCGCCCGTCGTTGGTCAGTGGTCATTGCGCAGCTCCTGCGGCGAGGCCGGGCAATCAAGACATGCGCCTAACTATAGCCCGCTTTGTCGCGACCGCCATTGTGGCGGGCTGGCGGCGCCTAACGCAGGCGCCAGAAGCAGATGCTCTGTGCGGGGATCTCGCCGGCGCCCCCTGTGCGGGCGAACGCCTGCAGGCGCACGCGTCCCTTGTCGAATCGCGGACGGCTGCCGTTGAGGCGCAGCTTGCGGCTGGTGGGCTTCTTCGCCTGCAGGTGGTAGCGTTCGACCACCTCGCCGAGATTGTCCAGACTGACCGGTACGGGCTGCGGGTCCAGGTTGAGCAACAGCAGGGTCCTGCCCTGTTCTGCCGGGTGCGCGTGCAGGTAGGCGCGCACCTGCCGACTGGAGCTTTGCACCGCGTAAACCGCCGTTCCCATCAGCTGGCCCCACAGCCAGCTCGCCCAGAAATCCGGGCGCGGCTTGCGCGTGAGCCGGTCCACCAGGCCGTAGTCGCCGCCGATGAGTGACTGGCGCACCATGACCTTCTGCCCCAGCCGGGCGCCCTGGCCGAGCTGGTCCAGCCACCAGAAACACGACGCCCAGCGGTCCGACAGGTAGGGCTGGCCGCCGCACTGCGCCGAGCCGGTCTCCCCGGTCCACAGCTGCGCCTGCGGCTGGTAACGGTCGCGCAGGTCGGCCAGGTAGCGCGAGTAGCGCGCAAAGTCCTCGAACGAGGCGGGGTCCAGCATGTGTGCGGTGCGCGCCGCGCGGGTGCGCACCGGGCTGCGGTCGCTCTGGAACGGGTAGTAATGCCAGTCGATGATATCCAGTTTGTCCGGCAGCTCGCGCAGGAAACCTGGTGTGAGGTTGGTGAAAGGGCGGATGGTTTCGCCCAGGCGCGGCCAGAAGGCGCTGCCGGGACCGGAAATGCGCGCCTCGGGGTAGTAGCTGCGCACCAGCTGCATGAAGGTTGCGTAGTCGCGTGCCAGGTTGCGCGGGCCGGGCTGCGCGCGCAGGCCGTGGAAGGCCCAGTAGGCGTTCAATTCGTTGCCCAGCTCGAATACCGCGATGTCGTAGTCGCGCTCGCGCGAGTAGCGCAACAGCGCCTCCAGCTCGCCGCCGTCCCAGCGGCCGTGGTGCCGGCGGCTGAACAGGCCGTACTTGCAGGTGAATATCAGCTTCAGCTGATGGCGTTGTATGAAGGCGTGCAGGTCGTCCCATTGTGCGCGCGTGATCACCAGTGCGTCCGGCTCGTCCGGCGGCGCGCTGAAGTAGTGGAGCTTGTCTGCCTCGGAGCCGCCGATACGCAGGTAGGCCGGCGCCAGGGCGCGCACGATGCGGTCGAGTTTCTTCGAGTGCAGGTTCAGTGGCGCGACCGGCAGGGTGCCCAGGCCGCGACTGGCGCGGTCCGTGCCCTCCCACCAGAAGCCGCCGGCGAACACCGAGATGTCGATGGACCAGGACAGGTAGCGCCGGTCGGTGTGATGCACCGGCTCGCTGTCGAGCAGGCGGATATCCACCGCCGCCGCTGCGGGCGTCGCGCGTCGCCTGGGGCGAAAAATCATTGCCGGGTGTGTCCCCTCGCATGGTGACCGGGGCCCATCTGCGTGAGCCTGCGGCCATCATGCCGTGTGAATGTGACAGCGGTGTCACAATCGCCGCGGCGCGCTAGTGAAAATTGCGCGCCTTCACGCGCAACTCGCGCAGGGCCTCGGTGTGGTCGTACAGGGCGCCGGCGATGACGTGGATCACGCCGTCCTTCTGCTCCACCACGCCGTTCACCAGCAACAGTTGCGCCGACATCAGCGCCCGGCGGAAGCGTTCCTGGGTGCGTTTCCACACCACCACGTTGCTGTTGCCGGTCTCGTCCTCCAGGGTGAGGAACAGCACCCCCGAGGCGCTGCCCGGGCGCTGGCGGCAGGTGACCAGGCCGGCGATGCGCACGAAGCGCCTGTTGCCGATGGCGGCCAGGTCCGCCTGGCGTTTGCAGCGGTCGAAGGGCGGCGCGTCGCGCAGCAGGCTCATCGGGTGGGCGCGCAGGGTCAGGCCCAGGGCGCGGTAATCGGACAATACTTCCTCGGCCACGCCGGGTGCCGGCAGTTGCACGCCGTCGTCGAAATGGCGGGCCGGCTGGCGCTGCTCGTCCTGTAGCAGGGGGCGCGGCTGCTCCAGGGCCATGATCTGCCACTGTGACTGGTGGCGGTGTCCGGCCAGGGACTGCAGGGCGTCGGCGTCCGCCAGCGCCTCCATGTCGCGCTTGTCCAGCCCGGCCTGCCGCCGCAACTGGCTGACCTGGCGGAACGGTGCGCGCCGCCGCGCCTCCACCAGGCGCCGCGCGCCCTCGCGGCTGAGCCCCCGCACCAGGCGCAGGCCCAGGCGCAGGGGCGGTTGTTGCCCCGGTGCGGCTGTCAGCAGGGTGTGGTCCCAGTCCGAGTGGTTGACGTCCACCGGCAGCGCCACGACGCCGTGGCGACGGGCGTCCTGCAGCAACTGCGAGGGCGTGTAGAAGCCCATGGGCAGGCTGTTCAGCAGGCCGGCGAAAAACGCCGCCGGGTGGTGGCGCTTGAGCCAGGCCGAGACCCAGGCGAGCAGGGCGAAACTGGCGGAGTGCGACTCGGGGAAGCCGTAGCCGCCAAAGCCCTTGATCTGCTCGAACAGGCGGCGCGCGAAGGCCTCGTCGTAGCCGCGCTCGATCATGCCGCGGGTGAGCTTCCGCTCGAAGGTGAGCAGCTTCGAGTTCCTGCCCCAGTTGGTGATGGCGCGGCGCAACTGGTCCGCCTCGCCGCCGGAAAAGCCCGCCGCCACCATGGCCAGGCGAATCACCTGCTCCTGGAAGATGGGCACGCCCAGGGTGCGCTGCAGCACGTCGCGGATCTCCTCGCTGGGGTAGGTGACGGCCTCCAGGCCCTGCTTGCGCCGCAGGTAGGGGTGCACCATGTCGCCCTGTATCGGCCCCGGGCGCACGATGGCGATCTCGATCACCAGGTCGTAGAAGCACGCCGGTTTCAGGCGCGGCAGCATGGACATCTGCGCCCGCGACTCGATCTGGAACACGCCGATCGTGTCCGCCTGCTGCAGCATGCGCCAGGTGGCGGCGCAGTCCCTGGGGATATCGCTCACCGTTTTGATGGACGGGCAGTAGCGCTGCACCAGGGCCAGCGTCTTGCGGATGGCGGAGAGCATGCCCAGGGCGAGCACATCGACTTTCAGCAGGCCCATGGCCTCGATGTCCTCCTTGTCCCACTGGATTACCGTGCGCTCGTCCATGCTGGCGTTCTCCACCGGTACCAGGGTGGAGATGGGGCTGCGCGTGATGACGAAGCCGCCCACGTGCTGCGACAGGTGGCGCGGGAAGCCCAGCACCTGTTGCACCAGCGAGTAGAACAGTTGCGCCTGGCGGCTGTGCTGCGCCACGCCCTGTTCCTCGAAGCGTTTGGCGAGGTCGCGCGTGCGGTCCCACCAGGCCATGGACTTCGCCAGGTCGTCGACGAACACCGGGTCCAGCCCCAGCGCCTTGCCCACGTCGCGCACCGCGCTGCGCGCGCGGTAGGTGATGACCGTGGCGGCCAGGGCGGCGCGCCGCCGCGTGTACCTGGCGTAGATGTACTGGATGACCTCCTCGCGGCGCTCGTGCTCGAAGTCGACGTCGATATCCGGCGGCTCGTCCCGCTCCCTGGAAATGAAGCGCTCGAATAGCAGGGAGATCTGCTCGGGGGATACCTCGGTGATGTACAGGCAGTAACAGACCACGGAATTGGCCGCCGAGCCGCGGCCCTGGCAGAGAATGCCGCGGGAGCGCGCGAAACGCACGATGTCGTACACGGTGAGGAAGTAGTACTCGTAGCGCAGCTCGCCGATCAGCGCCAGCTCGCGCTCGATGCGCGCCTGTATCTGCCCCGGTACGCCGCCGGGCCAGCGCTGGCGCGACCCCCGCGTCACCAGTTCGCACAGGTAGCTGTTGGCGCTGTGGCCGGCGGGCACGACTTCCTCGGGGTACTCGTAGCGCAGCTCGTCGAGGCTGAAATCGCACAGGCCGGCGATGCGCACGCTCTCGGCGAGCAGGGCGGGGGGATAGAGACGCTCCAGGGCGGCCAGCGAGCGCAGGTGCCGTTGGCTGTTGCCCAGGCGCCGGCTGCCGAGCCGATCGATGCTGGTGTTGTGGTGCAGGGCGGTGAACATGTCGTGCAGGGGCTTGCGCGTGGCGTCGTGCATGCACACGTCGCCGCAGGCGACCAGCGGCAGGCCCAGTTGCGCCGCCATGGCCTGCAGGCGCAGGTAGCGGCGCACCTCGTCGTTGCCCAGCAGGTGGCTGACGCCCAGCCAGACGCGGTCGCGGCACAGGCGCCCGAGCTGCTGGCCGTAGGCGCGGGTGGCTTCGCTGTCGTCCCGCGGCAGCCAGATGAGCAGGCAGCGCTTGAGGTGGAAGATGACGTCGCGCAGGGTGACCCGGTACTCCCCCTTGGGGCTGCGCCGCCGGGCCATGCTGATCAGCCCGGACAGCTCCGCATAGGCGGCGCGACTGGGCACCAGGGCCACCAGGCGCAGGCCCTCCTGCAGGCGCAGTTCGCTGCCGATGAGCAGCTTCAGGCGCGTCTCCGCCGCCAGCTCGCGCGCCGCCACGTGGGCCTTCACCACCCCCGCCAGGGAGCACTCGTCGGTGATGGCCAGGGCGGCGTAGCCCAGCGCCGCCGCCCGCTCCACCAGTTCGTGGGGGTGGGAGGCGCCGCGCAGGAAGCTGTAGCAGCTCAGGCAGTGGAGTTCGGCGTAGGACATGGGGCAAGGCGGGATTATCTATACTGTATATACATACAGTATAGACCATTTCGGCGTTTGCCAATGCCCTGTCGCCGCTTCGTGGCCCGCGCGTGCCGGCAAAGGCGACAGGGCGGATCGGATGTTCCCGCAGCGCCGCCGGGAGGCTAGCCTCGCCGGTTACACGGCTGAACACAGGGAGGTGTGCCATGGAGACAGCACGGACAGGGCTCGCGGTGGGACTGGCGCTGGCGCTGGCGGCCGCGTCGCCCGCGAGCGCGCAGGAGGCATCGTTGCAGCAATGCCAGTCGCTCAAGGAACGCATCGAGCGCTACACGGCGCTGCGCCGCAAGGGAGGCTCGGCCAGCCGCATGGAGGGGTGGAAGAAGCAACTGCGCAAGGCAGAGGCGCGCTTCCGCGAGCTGGACTGCCGGGCGTATGGCCGCGAGCTGCGGTGAAGCCCGCCCCCGTGTCGATGCGGGGCGTTCGGGCGGCCGCCCGGAAATGTAATGGCTGACAGTGGGCGTCGTGAGGAGTGTCACGGCGAATACCCCTCATCCGTGTTTCAATCTGAACACTGGCTGCGTGCCAGCAGCGGACGGTATGCTGTGCACGCCGGGGTAAGTGATTGCCTATCCTGGTTTCGATTGCCGGGTGGGAGCTGACATGAACTTATTCATTAAAAGTCGCTGTCAGGGGCCTTAAGGAGGTCAGTGACCTGATATGTTTGAGACAGTACCGATAGTACTAAAGATTACAGCAATTTCGGTGGCAATATTCGGGCTGCTATTTTGGTTATGGCCGCGAACTGGAAAAATGGGTATCAATATCAAGACAGTACATTGCCTAAGGTGTGGCCTAAAAGCTCCTATGGTTCGAAAACCAGAGAATGTTCGTCAAGCTATGTGGGGCGGCTGGACCTGCCAAAAGTGTAGCTGCGAGTTCGACAAGTATGGAAATGAGACCAGCACATAACAAACAGCGATACGCCGCCAGCTTCGCTGGCTGGACTCGGCACTGCGTGCCTGGCTAGCCCGTGCGCTGAGTATTAAGTGTTCTGGAGAACGGCTATAAATATTGACATTGGAGTTCTATTTATAATTTGGGCCATCATTGGTAACGCAGTATGGTATTCAGCGAAGTATCTTGCCCATTCAAACGGCTTAAAGGTAAGTTGGTGGTGGAACCACTTATTAGACATACCGAATATGGCTGATCTTTGGCGCAAGAGTCGTGACACAAAAACCCGATGGCTAGCAATGCTGCATTTGTTGGCGCTCATTTTTCTGATGGTGTCACCTTTCTTTTTTGCGGCGTTTATTGATGCGACGAACACTTAACAAGTACCAGCACATCGCCCCTGCGCGGCTGGACGCCAGAACTGCTGCGCGGTTTCGGCGCCGCTGCGGTAAGCGTTAGATTCTACTGGTGCCATGGCTAACCATTGGCTAGATTCCGAGGTCGAAGCAGCTGTTGCAGACTACTTTCATTGCTGCGCTTGGAACTGACCGGCAACCAATACAACAAGACCCAGCATCGCCGAGCGTTGATGGAGCAACTGAATAATCGCTCCGACGGGTCGGTGGAGCTGAAGCACCAGAACATCAGTGCCGTCCTGATCGAAATGGGGATTCCCTACATCGACGGATACAAGCCAAGGTTCAATTATCAGCGGTCGCTTCTCCCTGCGGCGGTTGCTGATTACCTCAAGAGCAATCCCGAGATTCAGCAACTTTTCGCGTCGGATTCTGAGGCGGCACCATCAATCCCAAGTGTGGATGATTTTCTGTCAGTCTGGGAGGAGCCACCTGCACCAGAAGATCGAAAAGCTCCCGTCATTGCCGAAGCTCCCGCCATCTACAATCCGGGCGGCGTCAACTACCTGGAGCGCGAGGCTCGGAACCAAACTCTCGGCGAAGCCGGGGAACAGTTTATTATCAATTTCGAACGGGCTCGCCTGATCCGTGCCGGGAGGGAGTCACTTGCTGAACGCATCGAGCAAGTATCAGCAACAGTTGGCCCATCCGCCGGGTTCGACATCAAATCCTTCGAGGAAAACGGCACCGACCGGTTCATTGAGGCCAAGACCACGAAGTACGGAAAGAGCACGCCTTTCTTCGTTTCGCCGAATGAGCTGCGGTTCTCACGGGACAACTCATCAAGATACTACTTGTACCGCCTGTTCAGGTTTCGGAAATCACCGCGCCTTTTCGCCTTGCGTGGGCATGTGGAGGATCGGTGTATTCTTGAGCCGTCTGAGTTCATGGCGAGGCCGGCGTGAAATCAAACAACACGTTGCAGCTGACATTTGGCCTGCTGCCCATTTTCGCTGCCGCACAAACGGTAATCGCCTTAAATGTGCTTGTCCCCGTGCCAGGCTGCGGCTTCTTCAAATTCTTCGGCGGCTTCCTTGCCTATCTTTGCCGGCTTTATTTGCCATTTGGGCGCAGCCTTGCTTGTGCAAGCAATTGCTCAGGCTCCTGGGTCAGGCCTGGGCCGGCCTCTATTTCACTGGTTCTATTGCTAAACTCTAGGTTCCACGCATCGGCAAGGCTGGGATCGCCGGGGCCTGGCATGCGAACCACAGCGCGATTTCGCCGCCAGTGGCGGAGACGTTAACTACCGACGGCGTCAGGTGCCCAGGGAGAGATCGTGACAGCCAACGAAATATTCAATTTCAGGAAGTTCACTGACGGGATAGACACGTCGGGCCTGGTCAGTGAAGATCAGCTTCGGGCGCTATCGCAACAAGGTTATGTGGCGGTAGTAAATTTGCTACCCGATGAGCATGAATACGCGATAAAGCATGAAAGAGAACTGGTTGAGTCCCAGGGGATGCAGTACCACTACAGGCCTGTGGACTTTGCTGCCCCATCGGATGAAGACTATGACTGGTACGAAACGACACTCCAGGCTCTCCCCGCGGGGACCTCGCTGGTTCATTGCGCAGCGAATTATCGGGTGTCGGCGTTTTCATCGATCTACGCTTATCGGAATCTGGGCTGGAGCAGGCGGAAAGCGAGTGCATTCGTTTCTGACGTATGGGATCCAGGCGAGCATCCGGTTTGGAAGGCGTTCGTCGATAAATGGATGCCGGGTCAGGATAGTTAGCGGGTACAGGCCGTTGTCAGCGCCAGGCCGCGGGGCGGTTTCGGAGCTTCAGCGCCCGGCGCAGGCGCGCGTCAAACCACCATTCGGAGGTCGGGTTGAAAATCACGGTAGAAGATAGAGTCGAGATAAACGACCTGTTGGCAAGTTACTGCTTTAGTCTGGATGACAAGGACTGGGGCCGGTTCTCAGGGCTTTTTCACGAAGATGCAGTTCTGGACTTCACCGCGTTCGGTGGCCCCAGGGCCGGGACTGATGACCTCATCGCTTTCCTGAAGCCCATTCTCGACGGCCTCCATTGTTCGCAACACACGATATCGACCAGCATGCTGAGGGTCGTTGGTGAGCAGGTAGAGGCCAGGACCGCTGCGCAAGTGATGATGGTCAGCAAGCCCGATGGTGCTGAGCATGTTGCATTCTATGGGCTTTGGTACAGGGACAGGCTGGTGAAAGCATCCGGCAGGTGGTTGATCAAAGAGCGGGTGCAGCAACAGGCATGGACTTTTAATGTGCCTGGGTAAGCAATCGGGTAGCCTGCACAGGAAGGAACGCCGTTGAGGCTCCACGCGGGAATCTGAGCAACGCGCGCAGCGGATTTCCTGCCTGGCCCGGGGTATCGGCCATGTTGCGCCCGATCTGCGCCCCGTCCATGGTTCAGGCGGTACCTGCTCCGCGCCCTGGCGATCGATATTCCTGCCTGTTGTTTCAGGGCATGCGCCTGCTCGCCCAGGATGCCCTGCCGGCGGCGTGGCGCTATACTGCGTCGATGACTTAACAGGGCTGGTCGAACCATGAACATGAACTACTTTGTCGTCGGTACCAACAACATGGACGCCGCGACGCAATTTTACGATGCGCTCTTCGAACAATCCGGGCTGGAAAAGATTGTCCCGGCCGAGAGGATGACCTACTGGGTGGGCGAGGGTTTCGCGTTTGCGGTCGCCGTACCCTTCGATGAACAGCCCGCGACGAATGGCAATGGCACCATGGTGGGTTTCGGCGTCGGGTCAGCCGGGGAAGTCAAGCGGCTCCATGCAAAGGCGCTCGAACTCGGTGGTGCCTGTGAAGGGGAGCCCGGTCAACGGGGTCCGCGTTTTTCCGCGTATGTCAGGGATCTGGACAACAACAAACTTTGCTTTGCTGATTAGCCGGTAGCACGGCCGGCCGGGAGTGCAGCCTATGGAATCCGCCGTCTCGTTCATTCACAGGGCGAAAAAATGGATGTCGCTCCTGGTCCTGGTCCTGATGACCCTGGTGGTCGCCCTGTCTATCGTGGAACTGGGCATCATCCTGTACATCGAGTTGTTTGATAAGGCCGACGGCGTGCTGTTCCTGGAGATCGACGAGCTGTTCAGGCTGTTCGGCTTCTTCTTCATCGTCCTGATAGGCTTTGAGCTGATAGAAACGGTCGAGATGTACTTCAAGGACGATGTCATCCATGCCGAGGTGGTGTTGCTGGTGGCGGTCATTGCCGTCTCGCGCAAGGTGATCCTGCTCGACCTGGAGAAATACGACCCGCTGGCGATCGTCGGCCTGGGCGTGATCATCCTGGCCCTGGGCGGTTGCTATTTTCTGATCCGGGCCAGTTACCGGCAGAAAGCCGAGGCGCGGCGGCCCGGGCTCGCTGACGAGGCCGGTTGAGCGCGGGCCGCGGCAGCCCCTGGGACGGCCCGCTCAATCGTCGCTCGCCGTCATGACGCGGCGTACGTAGTCTGGAGGTCAATGAACCATGCTGCAGCACGCCAGCCACAAGCACGCCGCCGGTAAGTTGAAGCACGCGATCAGGCGTGAACTCGAGGACGAACTGGGCAAGGAAGCGGTGCACGAACTGCACGAGGTGCTGCGACGTTGCCAGGAGCTCGTGGAGGCCGATTCCCCGCTGGAACTGCGCAGTGTCCTCGGCGACCTGAACGTGGCCGAGCACCTGGGCCTGGAGTGGGTGGAGTCTCACCCGGCGGTGCTGCCCTATATCGAGGAACTTGAATCCCTGCTGTGAGCCTGTCACATTAGCGGGCGCGTCGCCGGGCCTGGTGGCGCGAGGCGGGCCGCGTGCCAAAGCCGGTGTTGCGGCAAGAGGCGCCGCGCCGGTCCGCAACCCGTTTACGACAACAAGGATCTCCCATGTGGGACGAGCGCTACAGCACCGCCGAATATGCCTACGGTGTCGAGCCCAACGGTTTTCTCGCCAGTCACTACCAGGCGCTGCCCCGGGGCAGGATACTGAGCCTGGCCGAGGGCGAGGGCCGCAACGCCGTCTTCCTGGCGCGGCAGGGCTATGAGGTCACCGCGGTGGATGGCTCCGCCGTGGGCCTGCGCAAGGCGGAAAACCTGGCGCGGGAGAACGCCGTGTCGTTCCACTGCATCCACGCGGACCTGGCCACGTTCGCTATCGCGGCACAGGCATGGGATGGCATCGTGTCGATTTTCTGCCCGCTGCCCTCGGAACTGCGCGCGCAGGTGCACGCCGGGGTCGTGGCCGGTCTGCGCCCCGGGGGGGTGTTCCTGTGCGAAGCCTACACGCCGCGGCAGGTACAGTACGGTACCGGCGGGGGCGACTGCACCGACACCATGCAGTCGCGGGACACGCTGCTCGAAGAGCTGCCGGGCCTGGAGTTCAGTCACCTCGTCGAAACCGAACGGGAGGTCGTCGAGGGTGTCTACCACACCGGGCTGGCATCGGTCGTGCAGGCGATCGGCCGCAAGCCCTTGTAACTCGTTTTCGCGGAGCTACTGATATGCGGCTGACCGGCGAATGTTTTTGCGCAGACGTCCAGTACGAGATAAACGGGCCGTTGCGCGACGCGCGCTCCTGCCACTGTTCACGCTGCAGGAAGGCGTTCAGTGCCCAGGCCTCGGCCTATGCGCTGGTCAGCCCGGCGGATTTCCGCTGGCTGCGCGGCGAGGAACAGTTGCGCTATTTCGCCAGCGGCGAGGAGTTTGGCTGGCGTTTCTGCGGCCGCTGCGGCTCAAGCCTGTGCGGTGTCTACCGGGGAGAGGTCCACGGCATCATGCTGGGCTGCCTGAATGAGGACCCGCAGATCGAGATCGGCCAGCATATTTTCGTCGGCTCCAGGGCGAGCTGGGAAGTCATACCCGCGGGTGTCACACAGTACCAGGAACATGGCCCAGATAGCGCCGTTGAGTAGGCTGGTTTTCCTGGTCTACGCCGTCGCCATCGGCTTCGTTTCGCTGCGGCCGGCGGACGGCGTGGCGCTGGAGCCCTGGGACAAGCTGATGCACTTCGCCGTGTACACGGTGTTCGCGCTGCTGGCTCACCGCGTGGTTCGCACGCGGCGACAGTACATCGTCCTGGCGCTGGCGATCATCGCCTACAGCGGCCTGCTGGAAGTGGGCCAGTCCTTCATGCCCGGCAGGGTGATGTCCGTTTATGACCTGCTGGCGAATGCGCTGGGCGTCTGGGTCGGCGCTCTGATGGCGACGATGCGCCGGCCCGGCGGCAGCGAGCCCGACAGGTAGTCGCGGTACCCGCGGAGGGGAGCATTGGACAAGATAGTCATTTTCGGTAATTCGGGTTCGGGCAAGTCGACACTGGCGGGGCAGCTGTGTGCGCGGCATGGCCTGGCGCACTTCGACCTCGACACGGTCGCCTGGACGGCGCAGACACCACCGCAACGGCGGCCCCGGGAGGAATGCTCGCGCGAGATCGGCGCCTTTGTGCAACAGCATGAGGGCTGGGTGATCGAGGGCTGTTACGCGGACCTGGTCGAACTGGCTTTGCCGGCATCTACCGAGATCATCTTCCTGGACCTGCCCGTGCAACTGTGCACGGACAACGCCAGGCGGCGTCCCTGGGAACCGCACAAGTACGCCTCGAAGGAGGCCCAGGACGCCAATCTGGACATGCTGCTGGACTGGATTGCACAGTACGAGGAACGCGAGGATACGTTTTCGCGCGCTTCGCACGCCGCCCTGTTCGAGCGCTACGCGGGTAAAAAGACCCGCTACACCGACAACGCGCGCGGCACCGGGCCCGCGTGAGCCCTGGCGCTCATGGCATGTTCCTGTCTACGGCCGAGCTTGAGCGCGGTGTTGCCCAGGTACGGCTGTCGCCCGCGGACCAGGGCACGGTGGAGCATATCGTGTGTCGTCCCGCGGTGGGTGAGCGCCAGGTGCTGGACGAGGCGCAACTGGACCGCGAGCAGGGACTGCTGGGCGACAACTGGCTGGCCCGCGGCAACCCGAAGTCCGCGCACGGGCGCGCCCACCCCGACACGCAGCTCAACCTGATGAATGCGCGCGCCATCGCGCTGATCGCCGGCACGAAAGCGCGCTGGCAACTGGCGGGCGACCAGTTCTACCTGGACCTGGACCTGGGGCCGGCAAACCTGCCACCCGGCACGCGCCTGGCGTTGGGCGATGCGGTGGTCGAGGTCACCGCCGAACCCCACCTGGGCTGCAGGAAGTTCAGCGAGCGCTTCGGCCGCGACGCGGCGCTGTTCGTCAACTCCGCCCTGGGCCGTTCACTGAACCTGCGCGGCGTCAACGCCAGGGTGCTGGAACCGGGTGCGGTGCGTGTCGGGGCGATGGTGCGCAAGGTCGGTTGAGCGGGGCCGGGACGCCGGGCGCAGCGGCGCCTGGGCAGCCGGCGGGGCCGGGACGCTGCGGGGTTGTACTTTGCCGGGTGCGCGGCCTACCCTGTGTCCACGAGCGAGGCGGAGGTTGTCATGAGGCTATTACGAGCAACGGCGCCGGCCTGCCTGCTGGCCCTGGCCGTGGCCGCGCAGGCGGCGGAACCCCTGATGCAGGCGACGACGTCCTGGGACGGTGGCGCCATCGCCTATCCCGACGGCGACCCGGAGATCACCGCGGTGATCCTGCGTATCGGCGAGGGTGATGAACCGCCGTTCCACTGTCACCCCGTGCCGACCATGGGCTACGTGCTGCGCGGCGTGCTGGAGGTGGAAACCGCCAACGGCGACAAGGCGGTGTTCACCCAGGGGCAGTCGGTGGTCGAGGTCATGCGCACGGTGCACCGCGGTGTCGCGCTGCAGGCGCCGGTGGAGGTCATCGTTTTTTACGCCGGCGCCAGCGGGCTGCCCAACACGCTACTGCCCGGCGAGGACCCGCACGGCCACTGCGGCGCCTGAGCGTGGACTGGGCCGGATGAAGCGCGCCATCAGCGGCTATCACCGCGACGAGGTCGGCGACTGGGTGGCGGAACTGGTCTGTGGCCACAACCAGCACGTGCGGCACAAGCCGCCGTGGACGAACCGCCCCTGGGTGGTGACGCCGGCAGGACGGCGCTCCATGCTGGGCCACGAACTGAACTGCAAGCTCTGTGACGCGTCCGGCGACGCGCCCGGCGGCAGCGATTGAAAACGGAGAGTGAATGGACCGCAGCTACAAGTTCTGGGACCGTATGTCACGGCGTTACTCCCAGCATCCGCTGGCCGACGAGCGCGCCTACCTGCGCAAGCTGCAGGCCATGCGCGCGGAACTGGACCCGTACCTGGACGTGCTCGAGTTCGGCTGCGGCACTGGCGCTACCGCACTGATCCTGGCGCCGCACGCACGCCATTACCGCGCGGTGGATTTTTCCCCGCGCATGATCGAGATCGCGCAGGAAAAGGCCGCGCGCTCGCACATCGAGTCCCTCACTTTCGAGTGCGCCGCCTTCGAGGCGCTCGAGCTGGCCGATGACTCCGTGGACGTGGTGATCGGCATGAGTGTGCTGCACCTGCAACGCGACTGGCGCGATGTCATCGCCCGGGTCTACCGCGCCCTGCGCCCCGGCGGCGTATTCTTTTCCAGCACTGCCTGCATCGGCGATTTCATGCCCGCGCTGCGCTACGTCGCCCCGGCGGGCAGGATGCTCGGCGCGTTGCCGCGCCTGAACGTGTTCCGGCGCGCGGAGCTGACCCAGTGTATTGTCGACACGGGCTTTATTATTGAGCAGCAGTGGCAGCCGGCGGAAAAGCAGGGCGTTTTCATTGCCGCGGCCAAGGCCGAGCAGGGCAGGGGCTGAGCGTATGCCCGGCAAGGTCACGCCGATCAGGCGCTCGAAGTTCGCTGTCGGGCAGGTCATACGGCACAAGCGTTTTGACTACCGCGGCGTGATCGTCGACGTGGACCCGGTGTTCCAGGGCAGCCAGGAATGGTACGACACCGTGGCCCTGTCGCGGCCGCCGCGCGACAAGCCCTGGTACCACGTGCTGGTACACGAGGCCGTCCACACCACCTACGTCGCCGAGCGCCACCTGGAGGCCGACTCCTCGGGCGAGCAGGTCAAGCACCCGTTGCTGGGGCAGTTCTTCTCACATTTCGAGAATGGCCGCTACCGGCGCGCGCGGCGCAGCAACTGATGCCCGCCGCTGGTCGCCGCCCGGCCGCCGCGCCCGCGGCGCGGCGCTGAGCCGGGCCGGTGGACGCCAGCACCTACCGCCTCGCCGCCGACGCGATACTGCTCCTGCACTGCCTGTTTGTTGCCTTCGTCTTGCTCGGCCTGGCCTATGTCTACCTGGGCGCCTGGCTGGGCTGGCGCGGTGCGCGGCGGCGCGGTTTTCGCTATGCGCATCTGGCCTGTGTCGCGCTCGTGGTGGTGCAGGCCTGGCTGGGCGTTGTCTGCCCGCTGACGACCTGGGAGATGGCGCTGCGCGAGCGCGCCGGGGACGCCACGTACAGCGGCGCCTTCATCGCGCACTGGCTGCAGGCTGTGCTGTACTACCGCGCCCCGGCCTGGGTCTTCACGCTGGTCTACAGTGTATTCGGCGCGCTGGTGTTGTTGAGTTTCCGTCTGCTGCCACCGCGCCCGGCACGTGACCGGCGGCTGGATGATGCCGGCTGAATGCCCTCTCAGGGCGTGACGATAGCGAAGACCTCGTCCGGCGTATCCAGCAGGGTGAAGAAGCGCAGCAGGTCCAGCTCTCTGCCCTGCAGCGAGACCTCGTCCGAGAACAGCGTCTCGCGCACGCCGGCGCGCCGCGTCAGCAGCTTGAGGAACATCTCGTGAGTGATGCGCACGGTGGCGTTCGCCGCCGGGTCGGGCGCGCCGCTGCGGTGGTGCAGCACGGCGTTCTCCAGGCTCAGCACGTGCACCTGCCCCAGGTCGGTGAAGTCGAAGTTGAACACCAGTTCCTCGCCGTCCGCCTTTTGCCCGTCGACCATCACCGCCACCACCTTGAAGAACTCCTCCAGCGGCGTCTGCCGCAGCAGGTCCGCGGCGTTGGCAATCCCGATGCCCGCGGACGGCGGTCCCTGGCGCAGCTCCAGGGCGCCACTGAGGTAGACGTCGCGCCATGGGCCGGATTCCGCCTGGTAGCCGAGCTGGTCGTAGGTGCGCGCCAGCAGTTCGCGCGCCGCGCGGTTGTCCGGTTGCGCAAACACCAGGTGGTTGAGCAGTTCCGCCACCCAGCGGTAGTCGCCGGCGTCGAAGTCCGCGCGTGCACGCGCCAGCACCGCCTCGGCGCCGCCCATGGCGTCCACGTAACGGCGTGCGGACTGCACCGGCGGCAGGGGGTCGAGGTTGGCCGGGTTGCCGTCGTACCAGCCGAAATAGCGCTGGTACACCGCCCTGGCGTTGTGCTTCACGGTGCCGTAGTAGCCGCGGTTGGGAAAGCTGGAGGCCAGTGAGTCGGGCAGGCGCAACTCGTCGGCGATCTCGCGCGGGGTGTGGCCCTGCGCGGCCAGGCGCAGGGTCTGGTCGTGAATGTACTTGTAGCCGTCGCGCTGTTTTTTCAGGAAGTCGATGATGTCGGCGTTGCCCCACAGGGGCCAGTGGTGGCTGCCGAAATACACCTGCGCGTCGGGGAACAGGCCGATGGCCTCGTCGATGTAGTGGCTCCACAGCAGGGCGTCGCGCACCCTGGCGCCGCGCAGCGTGTACAGGTTGTGCAGGTTGCGCGACACCACCTCGGCGCCGCAGAAGGCCTTTTGCTGCGGCAGGTAGAAGGTCAGCTCCGCCGGCGCCTCCGAGCCGGGCGCGTTCTGGAACACGAACTCGACGCCGTCGATGACCAGGCGCTGCCCGGTGTGGTCGACGATACGCGTCGGCACCGCGATGCCGGGGCTGCCCAGGGCCGGGGCCTTGCCCAGGCCGGAGCCCACGTGGCCGCGCGGCGAGCGCTCCAGCTGGCTGCCGTACATGTACATGGCGCGGCGGCTCATGGTGGTGCCGGCGAGGACGTTCTCGCTGGTCGCCTCCTGCAGGAAGCCCTGTGGCGCGATGACCTCGACGTCCGCCTGCTCGCCGATCACGCCCAGGACGCCGCCGAAGTGGTCTATGTGGGAGTGGGTGAAGATCACCGCGGACACCGGCCGTGGACCCAGGTGCTCGCGCGCGAAGGCGATGGCGGCCGCGGCGGTCTCGCGGGTGGTCAGCGGGTCCACCACGATCCAGCCGCGCTCGCCGTCGATCAGGCTCATGTTGGACAGGTCGAAACCGCGCAACTGGTACACGCCCTCGGTCACCTCGAACAGGCCGTGGATGTTGTTCAGGCGCGCCTGGCGCCACAGGCTCGGGTTGACGCTGTCCGGCGCGGCACTCTCCAGTGCGGCACTCTCCAGTGCGGCACTCTCCAGTGCGGCACCGTCAATGAAATCATAGGCGGGCATGTTCCACACCGGGGTGCCGTCGGCCATGCGGATGTCCAGCGCCGCTGGCGCGGCGATCAGTCCGCGCCTGGCGTCCTCGAAATCGCGCTGGTCGGCCAGGTCCAGGCGCTCGGCGAAAGCGGCGTTGGCGCGCGCGGTCGCCGCCGTGGCCGGGCTGTTGCCCTGGCTGCCGGGACTGGTGTCGCGCGGCGGCTCGTCCTGGCAGGCCAGCAGGGCGCTGCACAGGGTCGCCAGCAGCAGTCTGCGATACGGCGCGGATGGAACGGACATGGCGTGTCTCCCTAATGGCGGCTCGCCCGACCCTAGCACCGCGCCGGACGCGCCTCAAGCGGCGGTGCGGGTGGCCAACACCGCCGGGCTGGTGCACACTGGCCGCTGTATCCAGGCCGGCGCACGGTGGCCCCGGGCATCCCGGCGCCGGCCGCGGCGAACCAGTGAGTAGGCGATTCGGCGATGAAAATTACCCTGTTCGGCGCCACCGGCAGCCTCGGCGGCCAGTTGTTGCAGCAGAGCCTGCAGGCCGGCCATGAGGTGACGGCCCTGCTGCGCAGCCCGCAGAAGCTGCCCGCGCCCCTGCGCGAGCGCATCCAGGTGATAGAGGGCGACGCTCTGCTGGCCGCAGACGTGGAGCGCGCCCTGCCCGAGGGCACCGAGGCCGTCCTGTTCGCCATCGGCGTCGATGAAAAAACCTCCCCGCCGGACCTGTGCACCGACGTCACGCGGCATATTCTCGAACTCATGCGCCGCCGCGATATCCCGCGCCTGGTTTGGTGTGGCGGCGGCAGCAACCTGCGCGCGCGGGACCAGGTGACGCTGGGCGCGCGCTTCGTGCGCTGGTACGCGCAGTTGTTCCTGCGCCACCGTCACGGCGACAAGGAGCACCAGCTCGAACTGCTGGACGCCAACGCCGACCTGTGCTGGTTGGGGGTGCGCCCCCTGCAGATGAAGGAGGGGCCGCTGACCGGCACCTACCGGCTGGGCTACGACGCCTTCAGCGGGCTGTCCAGCATCTCCTTCGCCGACTGCGCCCACGCCATGCTCGGCATGCTGCGCGACGACACCTGGGTCGGCGAGGCGCCGATCATCCAGTACTGAGGGCGCCTACGGTGAAGGCCGCTGTGAAGCATCACGCGCCGCAGGCGGAGTACTATTTCGATGAGGGCTGTTACATCACCGAGCTGTCCAACTCCGCTGACGACCCCGGGGTATCGATCGCCCGCGCACGCGTGGCGCCGGGGGTTACCACCCGCTGGCACTACCTGCTGGACACGGCGGAGCGCTACGTGTTGCTGGCCGGCAGCGGGCGGGTAGAGGTGGAGGGTGTCGCGGCGCAGCCGGTCGGCCCGGGCGACACGGTACTGATCCCGCCCGGCGCGCGGCAGCGCATCGCCAACACCGGCGAGCAGGACCTGGTGTTCCTCGCCGTGTGTTCGCCGCGCTTCACCGCCGCCTGTTACGTGGATGCGGAGCCGGGCACCGCCTCCGACTGAGGCGCTACCATTTTCTGACGCAAGGAGTTTTACCGTGGCGGAACGTTTTACCCAACTGGAAGACAGGCACATCGAGTTCATCCGGCAGCAGCACCTCTTTTTTGTCGGCACCGCCGGGGCGGAAGGGCTGGTCAATGTCTCGCCCAAGGGCATGGACAGCCTGCGTGTCCTGGACGCGCGCACGGTGGCCTGGCTGAACCTCACCGGCAGCGGCAATGAGAGCGCCGCCCACGTGCTGGAAAATGGCCGCATGACGCTGATGTTCTGTTCCTTCGACAAGCAGCCGCTGATCCTGCGCCTGTACGGTAGCGCCACCGTGGTGCACCCGCGCGATGCGCGCTGGGAGGAATTGGCCACCCTGTTCCCGCGCTACACCGGCGCGCGCCAGGTGTTCCTGCTGCAACTGGACATGGTGCAGACCTCCTGCGGTTACGCCGTTCCGTACTACGAGTTGCAGGGCGAGCGACCGACGCTGACCAGGTGGGCGGACAAGCACGGCCCCGAAGGCGTGCGCCAGTACTGGGCGGACAACAACACGCACAGCCTGGACGGCAGGGACACGGGTATTTTCGAGGACGCCTGAATGACGCAGTCCGCACGCGGTGAACGCGACCTGGCGGCCCTGCTCGCCGGCCTGTCGCCGCGACTGGCGCCGGGGGAGTACGTGTTCTGCACCCTGGCCGGCGCCGCCTATGGCGACGCCGCGGACCTGGCGCCGCTGGCCGCCTTCGCCGAGGGCGAGGGGCTGAGCCTGGTGGCGCCGCGGGAGCGCGCGGCGGCGGCGGGCCACCCCTGCGACCAGCCCATGCGCTGCATCACCCTGGGCGTGCACTCCTCGCTGCACGCCGTGGGCCTCACCGCGGCGGTGGCCGCGGCCCTGGCCGCGCGCGACATCAGCGCCAACGTCATCGCCGCCTACCACCACGATCACGTGCTGGTGCCCGCGGCGCGCGCGCAGGAGGCGCTGCAACTGCTGCGTGCGCTGTCCGCCTGAGGCTCAGGCGAAGATGCCGTGGAGGTACCACTGCCCGGCGAGCCGGTCGCGGAACACCCAGTAGTGCTGCCCGCCGCGGCCCGTGGCGATGTAGTAATCGCGGCTCACCGCCTCGCGCCACCAGTTGTCCTCGATGCGTTCCGGGCCGTACAGCAGTTGCAGCGCGCCGCGCCAGTGCAGGCGCCCGTCGCGCAGTCGCAGGCCCCGGGGCTCGGGCAGCAGCCAGAAGGGGCGCTGGGCGCCGGGCGGCGCCGCCTGCCCGGTGCATTCGCCGCCGATCGCCACCGCCAGCTCCGGCAGGTGCTCGTCGCGGCAGCCGATACCCTGCACCGCCTGCAGGCCCAGGCGGTTGCGCAGCCGGTCGAGCAGGGCGGCCAGGGGCTCGCGCTGGCTGCGCGGGCTGAACAGGTCGATGTTGTCGAGCTCGCCGGGCAGCAGCTGCCGGCATTCCAGCCCGAGGCCCTCCACGCCGCCGGTCAGGCTGAGTTGCTCGAAGCGGATACGGCTGAGCTGGTACCAGCTCTCCCGGTCGCTGTGGCTGCTGGCGCTGCCCACGTCGACATCCCGCACGCTGCCGTCTATGCCGACCAGGCGCCAGGTGATCCGGGTGCAGCGCAACTGGGTGTTGCGCAGGAAGCGGCACAGGGACTGTAACAGGCGCTGCACCGCCGGCAGCAGTTCGCCGTTGGTTTTCACCTCGTAACCGAACCAGTACTCGTCGCAGAAGGTGAGCGGTGGGCGGTAGTCGGCGCGCAGGTCCTCGCGCTGTCCCAGCACCTGTTGCAGGTAGTCGCTGAAGTCGCGGCCGCAACGGCGGCCCAGCGCCGGCGGCGGCAGCGCCAGGATGTCCCCCAGGGTGTGCAGGCCCGCCCGGCGCAGGGAGTCGACCGTGCCGGGGAATTCATCCAGCCTGTCCAGCGGCAGGGGGGCCAGGCGTTCCTGCAGCGGACGCGCCGGGTCCATGGCCGTCTCGGGCGCCGCGAAAGACAGCAGCCAGGCGGCCTTCGGCGTGGGTCCGAGGGCGCGGCAGGCGCGGTAGCCGCGGCCGTCGGTGCCCGAGGCCACTTCCCGCAGCAGCGCCTCCAGGCCGTTGAACAGGCCCAGGCAGCCGCCGATTTCCAGCAGCAGGCAGTCCTCCCGCCAGGTGTGCAGGTTGGGGGTGATGCCGTAGCCCCAGCAGCACAACTGCTGCAGGCTGCGCTGCTCGGCCGCGGTGTCCCGCTGCAGCAACTGCAGCGGCCCGTCGCCGACCAGCGCGCGCACGGTGGCGCTGCCCATGCCCGGGCGCACGCCCAGGGCGGCGGCGCAGTCGTTGGCGCAGAGCACCCGCTGGGCGGCCAGCACCACCACCGGCGTGTCCTCGCAGCGGCTCAGGCATTCCAGGGGCAGGCGCTCGAAGCGCAGGCATAACCACAGGCTCATCGCGGCCCCCGCGATGCCGGGGCGGCCCATGGCGCGGGTCGTCTGCCCGTGTCGCCACTAATACTGTACATATATCCAGATATTATACGAGGCGGACCCACTGTACAAGAATACAGTAATTTGGCCTGACCAGAACAGCAGGCCGGTGGGGTAAGAGGTTATTCGTCCTCTTTGGGGGCGTCTTCCTTATCGGTTTTGACGTTCAGAGAGTCAAGGGCCTTATCGAGCGCGTCCTCGGATTCGTCGCACTCGATGTCGCGAGCGACGTCCTCAAATTTGTCACTTTTCGAAACCTCACCACCCATAGCCGTTACCTTTTCATTCAAAAGTCACGCGGTTCTCACTCCTAACATTGAGTCAAACCCACGCGCCCATTGACACAAACTTTTCAATATGGATAATAGAGAAATGCCCGGAATCCTTGGGGGAAACCGGGCATTTCGGAAGCATTTCAGAGCGGTATTTTTACCCCCAGATGAAGGCCGGGGAACCGTAGGAGGTGTGCGCTTGATGGGCGACACGTTTCAGAAGATAACGGATTGGGTTGAATTTGTCAACTCCCAATCTGCCTACCATAAACGCCAGGTCGAGCGCATTTGCCGCCGGAAAGAAAACGGCAAGGTCAAGCCCGAACTGAAGCGCCAAGAAGCAAACCATCAACGCGTCGCCGATCAATTTGACCAGCTCGCGTCCTTCCTTGAGTCAATAGGAGAATCACCTGCTAGTAACAGCCCGCAGGATGGTGAAGTTGTGTCGCCATCACTTCACTTCATGCCTGAGGATTTAGTGGGCTTACCTCCAGAAATCTTGGACCAGCTGAATATCAGCGAATCCGACGAGCTGGAGCTGGATATTTACGAGGCCCTTGAAAAAGCAGGTGGAACTCTACCCGTCGACAAAATTCTGATCCAAGTTTTCCGAGATACGAAAAAAGTTCTGCAAAGGGATAAGCTCGCCTCTAAGCTGTACCGCATGGCGTCCAAGGGCCGTATAGAGGCGTCTACCGAACACCGTGGGGTGTACTCCTTACCCGCTGGCGGGAGGGTGGCCGCCTCACACACCATCGTCTACGACATAGAGGGAGGTAGCGAGAGCGCAGATAACGAATGAGACTCTAGTCCGGCTGGTGTAGGCAGCCAAGACCAAGCAGCGGAAACAAAAAAGGGGATACCCCTACCAAGAGCACCCCTTTTCTGCTGACCCGTAACGGATCACTTGCTGTGGATACTGGGGCTTAACCCTCAGCAGCCGTGCGCGTGAACGCAATGTCATGTTAGGCTTTGTGGCACGGTTTGGCAAATTCGGCCCCTCGCTTTTTATGTGAGGTATTTCGCGATGTTGCAATGCAATTATCCGAAAGGCGTTCATGTTCGCCGCTACTTGCGCCGCCGCTTCGGCCGCTGGGAGTGGGTGTGCGAGCATTGCCGCAGTTATCCGAGTCGCTAGTCATCTAGCGGTAAGGGAATTTGCCTAACTAAAAGGGGGCGGGACGCCGCCCCCTCTTTTCGTTTAGCCGTTAATTCTTTGATAAGTGAGTCGCTTGCCGGATACGCCCAGTAGAGCAATGTCAGCGCGTTCAGCATCCGTGTACTCGTTTTTGGCTCGATAGTTGTAGCGGAAGTCGTATTCAGCCAGATAGCGGTGTAGGTGCTGTTTACCGCAATGCTGGTAGACACCACGCATACCGCGCTTGAACACAGAGAAGTAGTTTTCAACGGTATTGGTGTGGTGCTCAGGGTTGGTCTTGCTGACATACTCTCCTACGCCGTGGTTGACGCTGTGGTGCTCGGCAAAGGTTCGGCCAATTTTCTTGTAATGCTGCGCCTGATCGGTCATCAACTGGGCCTCGCGGGCGATGTTCTCTTTTACGATGGGGTAAATCTCGCCAATGGTTACTTTGTCGATAACCATAGACCGGGCCTTTTTGGTTTCGCGGTCCACCAGGGAAAGAACCTTAAGTTTCTTGCTGCCGTGCGGGCCTTTGCCCAGCCCTTTGGTCTTACCCATGTAGGTTTCATCAACTTCAACGATACCGCCGCCAGAACCAAAGGTGGGCAGGGTATTGTCGCGCATTGCCTCCCGGATGCGGTGTGACATGAACCACGCAGTTTTCAGCGTGACACCCAAGGTGCGATGAAGCTGATTGCTGCTACAGCCCTTCTTGCTTGAGCACATCAGGTAAATGGCCTGTAACCACAGGTGCATCTTTACGTGGCTGGACTCGAAGATGGTGCCGATCTTGACCGTGAACTTCTTACGGCATGCACGGCACTTGTAGGTGCCTATGCGGGTACTTTTGCCCTGCATCTTGGTAGTGCGCTCGTTTTCACCGCAGTGAGGGCATACAGGGCCATTAGGCCAAAGCTTCGACTCTACATAAGCGTATGCGGCTTCTTCATCGTGGAATTCTGGACGGCTCAAAATGGACATGCTAGTTTCCTCAATCAATGGAAACATTGTATGTTTAAACAGTGGGTCCGTCAAGTATAATATCTGGACATATATACAGTATTGGTCGGGGTGGCGGTAATGTCCAACCCGGCGGCGCGGACCTGTCGCCAGACGCCGCACATCGCTTGCCGATATACTGGCGACACCATGACCCTGCCACGACGCTCCGTGCAATTCATCGCCGCGCTGGCCCTGTACTGCGCCGCCGCCCTCGCCCTGGCCGGTGCGCCGCTGGCGCCGGTCAGCGTCGACGGCGCCGACCTGCGGCGCGACGGCGAGATCTTCCGCGTGTTCGGCGTGCAGAACCTGGAACACCCCTTCGAGCGCGCCTTCTACCGCGAGGGCACACCGCTGCAGCGCGCCGCGATGCAGCGCCGCATCGACGCCCTGGAGGCGTTGGGCGTGAACACCCTGCGCGCGCACCTGCAGTTGTTCGACTTTGTCGGCATGGCACCCTCTGGCGAGCTGTTCGCGCGCGAGCGCGCTTTCGACAACCTGTCGTACCTGGTGTCGCTGGCGCAGGAGGCGGGCATCTACCTGCTGCTGTCGGCCAATAACGTGTGGACCACGGATGTGCTACCGGCCTGGTACGACGACATGCACTACCGCGAACGCTGGGAGGTGCAGGCGTTTTTCCTCGGCCAGCTGGCGCTGCGGCTGGCCCCCTCGCCGGCGATACTGGCCTATGAACTGATGAGCGAGCCGGTAGTGCGGCTGGAGGCGGACGCGCCCTGGTACAGCGGCCAGATCGAGGATTACCGTTTCGTGCAGGCGGTGGCCCGCGGCGTGCCCGAAGACCAGGCGAACGCGGTGGGGCGGGAGTGGGTCCTGCGCCTGCGTGCGGCGGTGCGCGAACACGACCCGCAGGGCCTGGTGACCTTCGGCGCCATGGGTGGTTTTTACGGCGGTCCGCTGGGCGTGGACAACGTCGGGCCACTGCTGGACCTGGTGTCACCGCATATCTACCCCAGCGTGGAGGACCCCGGCTACGCCCTGCGGATAGTGCACAGGTACCTGGCCGCGGGCAAACCGCTGGTGATTGGCGAGACGCACAGTTTTCAATCCAGCCCGGCGCTGTTTGCCGAGTTCCTGCGCGAGGCGGCGCCGCTGGTCGACGGCATCATTTCTTTCTACCACGGCAGCGGCGACGCGGCGGCGCCCATCGGGCGCTCCCGCTCCGCGCTGATCCTGGACTGGCACGCGCAGAACCTGCAGGTGCTGCGCGAGATGCGTGCGTATATCCTGCAGCCGCCGGCTCCCTGAGGCGCCCGGCTGGGCCGGCCGCGGCGGACTCAGGCCTGCGCCCGGGACTGGCGATAATCCAGCGAGGCCTGCAGCAGTTCCGTCAGGTCCTCGGGCTGGGTTTCGTACTGCGGCACCCCGGGGGCGAGGCTGATCCAGCGCTGGCGGCTGCGCGTCCACATGTGTACTTCGGGCTCCACCTCGCTGCTGTCGTCCAGCGTGCCCGACTGCAGTTTGCTCAGTGCCGGACTGGCGGCGCCGACCCCGTGGATGACACTGCCGCATTCGGCGCAACTGAAGCGGCGGTTGATCTCGCCCTTGTCCGACACGCGCTCCAGGGTGACCAGTTCGCCCTCGATGGCGAGGCCTTCCAGGGGTACGACCAGGGCCACGGCGCAGGCGCTGCCGGTGCGTTTCTGGCAGGTGTGGCAGTGGCAGGCGTAGGTGAACAGGGGCTCGGCGCTGAGCGTGTAGGTGACGGCGCCGCACTGGCAGCTGCCGCTGGCGGGCAGTTTCACGACGCGGGCCTGTTGGTGTGCGGTGACAGGTCGTGCATGCTGATCGCTCTCCGTGCCGGAATCACACCCGCACAGTATACAAAAGACTAGCAGGCGGCGCTGCGCAGGCCCCGCTCCAGCGCCGGCAGTTCCCACAGCTGGGGCTGGTCCGGCAGGTCTTCCGCCGGCGGCAGCGCCACGTCGATACCCTGGTTGCCGCCGCGCTGCTTGAGGATGTGTACCTTGCGGTACTCGCGTATCGCCAGGCGCAGGCCGGCGGGGGCGTGGTTGCGCCCGGCCTGCAGGGAGCGGAACAGCACTGCCAGGCTGTCGCTGTCGGCGGCGGCGAGCTGCAACTTGCGCAGTTCACCGTAATCGTGGTCGTGATCGCCCAGCCAGCTGAAGACCGCGCTGCAGGTGGTGCTGCGCAGGGCCTGCTCGGTGGCCCAGAGCAGGTCTTTCCTGTTCTCCGGGTGGACCAGCAATACCTGCCGGGTATCAATTCCCCGGGCCGCCAGCAACGGCGCGTAGGGAATGTAGGGCGGGGCGATGAACACCTGCCAGCGGTCCTGTTCGCTGAGGCTTTCCATCGCGGGCAGGAAGACCCCCATGGCCCCCAGGCCGCAGCCGTCGCTGAGCAGTTCGATGGCGCCGTCCAGGGGCCAGCCGTCCTGGCACAGCGCCGCGTCCAGGCTGCTGTAGCCCGTCGGCAGACCGCGTGCGGCGTGGCCTCCGCCGTTGGCGGGCGACGGGGCGGAAAAGTGGCTGTGGCGGCCGCGCCAGGTGTCGTTGCGGTCGATGACCCGCTGCAGTGCGTCGTTCATGGCTGTCTCCCGGATTGCCGTTGCCTGTGGGGGGTGGGCAGTATCCCAATGTACTGTATGTTTATACAGTATTTGCGGGAGGAGCTCAAGGGGGGCTGGACCCCCGCTTGCGCGGGGGTGACGGGAGAGCGGGGGTGACGGGAGAGCGGGGGTGACGGGAGAGCAGGGGTGACGGGAGAGCGGGGGTGATGGAGGGGCGGGG
>MDSW01194419.1_pt1 | contig 26663 bp, 25 predicted proteins | sample 811171 | NCBI WGS metagenome assembly MDSW01 (sample SAMN05326641, study PRJNA326480) | marine metagenome | isolation source: seawater | place: Atlantic Ocean: North West | collected 2012 | reverse complement strand
GAATATGAATAAATCTTAATTTCGGGTGGAAAGAAGCATTCAATAAAATCTTATTTCTTAATAACATCAAAACTCTTCAGATTCATTTGCTTAACCATAAGGTGTAAATTTGTAAACCTACATAATTCCATTTTACTTTTCCTGTCAAGATTATCTAAATTTTTCTTTGTAATCTTATTGTAACAATCATTAAAAAATTGCTTTATTCTTTCATCTTTAACAATATTAACAAGAATCATTTTTTCGTCTGATTCAATTAAGTTAGATAGTACTTCACTTAAATGGAAATTTTTATTTAAAGTCTCATCTTTTTTTTGAATTGAGTAAAAAAATCTTTTTTTAATTTGATTTCTTAGAATTAAAAATAATCTTGCTAAATTTGCAATAAAGAAATTGATATAATTCGAATTATGAAATGCCTTAAAGCGCTGCTTGGAGTAAGTATAATTAGAATTTTTATTAAATAAATCAATAATAAAATTCTTTATATAAAAATTATCTTTAAAATGTAATCTATAGTTTAAAAGGTTAGATGATATTGGGCCTTCCGAGAAAAACATTAAAATATTATATTGTTCAAAAATTGATAAATTTCCAAATTGCGTTGAAAAATTATTAATGCTTCTAAACCATCTGCTCAGCCTTACAATGTGATTAACAATGTATGGATTTATTTTATTAATACTTTCTTTATTAATATCAATAACATATTTTTTTTCACATAGTTCTGAAAGTGGATCAAAGAATATTTTTTTTCTAAACTCTTGAAATTCTTCCCTACTTATACATTCTGGTGTTTTAATATATTCCTCTTCAAATGGTCCTACATGCTCATCCACACCTGAAAAGGTTGACTTAAGAAGATCATAAATAGATCTATTATAATTTTTATTTGGAACAGAGAATGGATAGAATCTTAGCCACCACTTTTGATTATAGTAGGGCATGCTGTAATATACCCTCTTGTGTAGAAAATACAAAATGTAAATCATTCTCACAAAACCCATCTCTCTATTATCTGGTCCAAAGTGGTCAATGTGGAATAATGTATCTGCATTCTGCCCTGTTATATTAAATTTAAAATTATCTTTTGAATTGTCTGTAAACGGTGAAGCTGTAGCACCCGTTTTTAATTGTTCTTCATTAACAATTGTTCCTAGTCCTGAGGCGCATTTTGATCTTAAAAATTGATAGTTAATTTCATGTTTTCCGCCTAAAAGTTCTAAAGGTTTTTTAAATGATCGAGCAATATTCTCAGCTAGTTGTTTCTCATCCTCTGTGCCATAATCCTTGTAGTAAATAGAGTTTTTATGATCTATTTTATTATAAAAAAGAGATAGCAACAAAGATGAATCAATGCCTCCAGAAAAAGCAATTTTAAAACTGCTATCTTTTTCAATCAAAGAATTCACAATTAAATCTGCAACCCTAATAAAGGTATTCTGTAAATCATTTTTCGATATATATTTCTCAGATAAATTTTTTTCGTTAAGCATTAAGTAACAATCAGTTTCTACTTCTTCATTATTTATTTCAATTACACATCCAGGAGGGCACCTCATTGTATTTTTTAAAATACCTTTAAAAGGCGCACGGATTACAGAGTGATGAGATACAACGGAATTAAGAAGAAGCATTTGGTCAAAATCAATGTTTTTATTCATTTCACTTATTTTTTTATAGAATTCACCTTCTAAATTATTTACATATAAACCATCATTATCTGTTAAACTAAAAAAAAACCCATATGAACTCGGTGAAGCATAAATACTCATTCTATCTTCACAACAAATTATAAAATAGGAGGGACCAACAGCATTAGAAATGAGCTTGTTTAAGTGCTCCTTTTCATTTTTTTGAAAATTTTTGGCAATTTCCCTTAATGCATCTTCTTTTTTTAAAGTCTTATCATCAATTATGATGCCAAAAAAAAATCCAAATAAAGTTATCTTGCAATCGCCAAAGTCATAAATCTCAGAATCATTGGGATTAAGCCTACTAATTTTATTATTTCTTATATATAATTCAAACTTAGACATTTTTCTTAAGAATATTTAATTAATGTTTAAATCTTATTGAATTTTTCTTAATTGAATAAAGGCTTCGGCATATTTCAAACCCACAGATGCACCTCTAACTTTTGCATTATTTACTATGTTTTCTATCGATCTTGAATATGGATATTTTCTCATCTCTTTATCATAAATCTTTAAAGATTCTTTTTTTATTTCTATCACGTCCGAAATATCAAAAAATGTATTTGGCATAAATTTTATCGAATTGTCAGTTTGGTAATCAGTACTAGACATTACTTCATAAGAATATATTTGTTTTACACATAAATTTGGCTGAGGTCTGCAGGCTGTTAAAGTAGCTCTGTGAATTATTTGATGATCAATATTTAAATCGCCATAATGATTAACAAATACTATCTCTGGTAAGTATTCCTGAATTACTTTTTCTATATCTTGTGTAATCTTCAAAAGAGGAATGGTGTCCATTTGATTATCTGGTAACTGAAGTTTATAAATTTTATTAATTTTTAGAAACTCACATGAATTTTCTAATGCTTCATTTCTTTTTATATATTCTGATTTATTGGTGTTACGTGATGAAACTCCATCACTACCAACAATAAGGTGTACCTCGTTACCGCTGTCGGTAAACTTTTTAATCGTTCCAGCACAACCAATAACCTCATCATCAGGGTGAGCTGCAACTACCAAAATTTTTTTACTCATTGATATCACTCCATTTAACAGGCTCTCCAGGTTCTACGTCTCTTTTTACAGTTTTACCAATTATTTCATCAAAATATTTTGGCTCAATTCCCCATCCCGGCCTTACTCTTTTAACATTATCAATTGTTATTATTCCATTTTTTTTAATTTTAGACGTAAAGTATATAGATCTCTTTAAATTAAGGTTTTGTTTTTCAGACTCTTTAATTTCATATGACACTTTGCCAATTGCCTTCCAAATTTGTAGGGAGTTTTCACATAATTCGGTTAAATCAGAAGGTTCCATTGAAAATTCACTATCAACTGCATTTTCATCTTTCGATATTTGAAAATGTTTCTCAATTAGTACTGCTCCAAAAGCAATGGAAGCGTATGCAGCTAAGTTGTTCTTGCTATGATCTGATAGACCAACTTGAACATTGAACCTTTTTGATAAATCTTTAATTGTTTTTAAATTAAATTCCTCTGTAAGTGTAGGATATCCACTTACACAGTGTAAAATACACAGTTGACCATTACCATTTTCTTTTGCAGTTTCTATACTCTCTTCGATTGTTTTAAGATCAGCCATCCCTGTTGAAATAATTAATGGTTTGTTTGAACTAGCAACTTTTTTTATAAGTTTTAAATCGTGATTTTCGAATGATGCTATCTTATAAGCGGGACAATTTAGATCTTCAAGTAATTCAAAAGCACTTTCATCAAAGGGAGTGGAAAACAGGGTTATTCCTTTTTTGCTAGCATATGAGAATATTTCTTTATGCCATTCAAATGGGGTGTGTGCTACTTTATAAAGCTCATACAGGTTATACCCTTTCCATAAACCTTCGGTTAATATAAAATCTTTCCTCTTCGAGTTTAAGGTCATAGTGTCAGGAGTATAAGATTGTATTTTTACAGCATTTGCACCACAGTTGCTAGCAGAGTCAATTAATTCAAAAACTTTTTCTAGTTTACCCCCATGGTTACCAGATATCTCTGCAACTATATAAGGTGGGTATTCTAACCCTATTTTTCTGGAGTCAATTTCAATATAGCTCATTTTTTTTTAATCTCTATATCTACCTTAGCAGATAACTTTCTATAATTAAGTTTTGCATCATAAAATTTAAATCTAATTTTTTGTGTTTCTATAAAAGCATTTGGGTAACCATCAGCATCTAACATTCTTATAAAATTATATAACTTATTTAAAGAAGAAAAATCAGTTATTTGACTTTCATCTTCATTTCTTCTTTTGAAATATACTGGCTTACCAGTTTGTTTTTTCGGACTTAAGTTTTCTTTAATTATTTTAGAAATCATCTTTAGGCTTTGTTGAGTGGCTCTAGTATAAATTTCACCAGCACTCCCTTTTAGGTCAAGTGTTTCTTTTAAATATATAGGTCCAGCATCAAGCTCATTTGTCATTCTAAAAGCTGATAATTTTGTTTTTTTTATATTTCTAATAATTAAATTTTGTAGTGGCGAACCTCCTCGACCAAACGGCAGATCAGTCATATGAAAACAAATACACTCATGTTTAATTAAAATTTTGTCGCTAACCTTCCATCTCCAATGTATAAAAAAAATATATTTAATTTTTATTTTTATAATTTTTTTTAATTCAGTCGGTTTATTAATAAAATAAATTTTAAAATTTTTAGAAATTTTATCATTTTTTATTATAGAAAAATGATTTCGATTGATAGAACAGATTATGATTGGAGTTTTTATTTTTTTTTTCAATTTTTTAATTCATTCTTTTGAAATTTGTTTCACATACTGGACCGTCTAATATAGATAATGGATCTTTGAGATTTTTTGACTCATTTATTTTATTAAAAATATCATCTAACACATCTAGGTATTGTTTAATTATATTTTCCTTGTGAGCTATACTTGCATAAAAAGCGTTGCTAGCAAGAAAACCTTGTTTTAGCATTTCTTGAGTAATAAAAGTTTTATAAATTAAATTATTGTTATCATTGAATTTTAAAAACTTAATTGATGATAATCCTGAAATATCGATATCTAAATCATATTTTTTAGCAAGATTGGTCCATCCTTCAGACACCTTACAACCAATATCTGAAATTTTTACCCAAGACTCATTTTTTTCCATTTCATTTATAGTAGCTATACCTGCTGTGGGACCAATTCTCTCTGTCCAATACGTGCTACTAATAAAAGTTTGTTCAGCATATTTCATAATTTCTTTTTTGCCAATTACCGCTGAAATCGCATAACCATTTCCCAATGCCTTACTAAACATTGCAATATCTGGCTTAATTTCATATTTCTTATGAAGTCCACCAAATGTCTCTCTAAATCCAGATGTACATTCATCAAAAATAAGAATTATATTTTTTTTGTTACATAGTTCTCTTATATTTTCCAAGAAGCCGTCTTTTGGAGGAATGCTTCTTGATACTTCCATTTTTATTGTTCCGATATTATTTTTTTTAACAATGCTATTTAATGCGTCAATATCGTTATATTTGAATGGAAAAACTGTACTAGATAATGCCTTTGGGACTCCTGCAATTTCTAAATTTGGAAGTAAATGATCATCAAGATTATCTTTGCGCTCTAAATTTGATGAAAGATACCAATCATGCCAACCATGATAACCACAAATAGCGATATTATCTTTTTTACTTGCTGCCCTTGCAATTCTTACTGCTATTGAATTTGCTTCACCGCCTGATCGTGAGAATTTAACCATCTGTGCCCAAGGATGCATTGAAATGAGTTTTTCTGCTAACTCCACCTCCTCCGGACAATTCAATGTGGACATATTTCCATTTGAAATCGTATTTAACACAGCATTATCTACGAATTCATTTCCATAGCCTAAAGTATTACATCCAACGCCCATAGTTGAAACATCATAGTATTTTTTTTTATCAAGATCCCAAACTTCACAACCTTTTGCTTTTGTGAAATATGAGGGCCAATAGTTGGGTAAAAATAATTCAGATTTTTTTGTTAATAACATGTTGCCGTTTGGAATTATTGTCTTAGCTTTTTTCCACAAATTTTGCCCTTTACTCATTTGTAATATCTTTCAACTTATAATTTATTAATTTATTTTCATTCTTATTTAGAAAGTTAATTATTTCACTGAATTTAAAATCTATATTTGGGTAAAAAGAGTTTACAATAATATTTACCAGCTCAAATTCATGCAGCGTATCAACAGAAAATTTGAAATCACAATTTACTAACTCTTCTGAATAGTTTTTACAAGTAAACTTTTTAGATTTATAAATATAGCGAGTAACATGCTCTCGATCCATGCTGCATATGGCTTCCTTTTCTGCAATTTCTAAGGCTGAAAACTTAAATACTTCAATATCCATTCCATCTGGGTATGCGTTATTTAATACATTTGACATATAATCACAATTTGATGAATTAAACTTAGATATTACAAGATCAACTAAATTAGGGTCAATCAATGGGCAATCAGCAGTCAATCTTACAACTGTATCAAGATTATAAGACTTAGCGGCAAGATAATATCTTTTTAGAACATCATATTCACTTCCTCTATATACAAAAAATTTATATTCTAGTTTTTTAAGATGTTCATATAGTTTGAGATTTTCACGATCATCAGGAATAGCAACAATAAGAGAAGTTTCAGAGCAAACCTTACTTAATCTATTTAATAATATATCAATCAAAGATCGATTGTTAATTTCTTTTAAAACTTTCTTAGGCAATCTTTTTGAACCAAGTCTTGCCTGAAGTATTATGCCAATTTTCATAAATTATTCCAATTTGGTGGTTCTAATAAATATTTATCATTCGAAAATATTTTTGATGGGTATATGCTCTTTGCACAATTAAATGAGTCAATTATTTGATTGAATTCATTCAGACTTTGTACGCCTATTATAATTTCATTTAAGAAGTCTAAGCTGTCTACAAAATTAATACAAACTTGGAGTGGCTCGATATCATTTTCTTTATTCCATCTATCAAATTCATCAAAAATATTATTCCACTTTGAGAATTTATGCATTCTTTCATTTCTTTTCATTAAAAGTAAGCCTTGTAAAAATATTGATCTTCCTTGTATAAAAATTATATCTTTTTTATTTTTTAATTCTTTTAGAAGTGGGATAAACCTTCTATCTAATATGTTTATTGGAACTTGTATAGTATCAAGGGAATATTTATTAGTAGTTAGTTTTAATATTTTAGGATTATAGAAGGAAACACCATAGTTTAAAAAAAATCTTTGTTTTTTAAATTTTTGCAAACTCTCAAATATTTGCTCATTTTTTTCATCCAAAAGATCTGTTTGCGTATGTAAAAATAAGTTGTGAAAGTAATCAATTTTAAGATTTGATAAGGACTTGGTAATCTCATTTTCAATTTGTTCTTCTACATTATTGTTGTTTTGAATATCTATTTTTATTTTTGTAGAAACTTCCCAATCTTGAAGGCCAATTGATCCAAGAACTAAATCTGCATCACCATAAGAACTAGCGGTATCAACTTTTCTTATTCCCTTATCATAAGCGGAGTTTAAAATTTTAGAAACTTGTTCGATACGAACTTTCTTTCCTTTGTTTGCAATGCCATATTCAAGGCCAAATTGGGCGGTTCCAATAGATATTTTATTAAGTTTCATTGAGTGTAACTTTAAGAAAGTTAACTATTTTTTCTAAATCTTTTTTCTTTAGATTATAAAAAATTGGAATACTCAATGCATCCTTTGCATATGATTCAGCTTCAGGAAACTGACCCTTTTTAAAACCAAGTTTTCTGTAAAAAGGTTGTAAATGAATTGGTTTATAGTGCAAATTAACATAAATATTATTTTTCCTGAAGTTGTTAAACATGTCATCTCGTATTGAATTTTTTCCATTGCAATCAATCCTTATTATAAATAAATGATAACTTGAAATGGTTTCATTTGGCATTGCTTGATACCTAATCGGCAATTCTTTTAACTTCTCCTTATATAATTTTGCTATTTCATTCCTTTTCTTTACAAATTTCTTGAGTTTACTTAATTGGCTGATTCCTAAAGCTGCTGAAATATCACTCATCCTATAATTATATCCAAGAACTTGCTGCTCATATTGCCATTTTTTTGTTTCACTATAAATAAATTTACTAGGGTTTTTTGTTATTCCGTGAGATCGAAATACTTTAAGTCTATCGTCAATTATTTTATTATTTGTAGTTGCCATACCGCCTTCTCCCGTTGTAATTATTTTTACAGGATGAAAACTGAATACTGTTATATCTGACCACTTACAACTACCAACTTGTTCTTTACAATAAGATGCGCCTAATGAGTGAGATGCATCTTCTATTATTTTAAAATTATATTCCTTTGATAGTTTCCATAGTTTTTTTTGATTTTCTGGTAAGCCGCCAATATGAACATTGATTATAACTTTAGGTAATAAATTTTTTTTCTTCGCTTGAAGAAGTTTTTCATTCAGTTTGTTGATATCCATATTCCATGTCGAATTATTTATATCTAAAAAATCAATTTTTGCTCCACAATAAAGGGCGCAATTAGCTGAAGCTACAAATGAATTGGTAACTGTCCATACAAGATCATTTTTACTAATGCTTAATGCATGGCATGCAGCGTGCAGAGCACTTGTCGCACTATTAAATGAAGTTGCGTATTTAGATTTAACTATACTAGATAGTTTTTTTTCAAATAATATACCTTCTTGCCCTTGAGTAATTATATCTTTTTTCAACAGTCTAGTTACTGACTTGATGTCTTCATTATCAATTTTCTGTCTACTATAGGGAAATGAAACTAGTGACATCTAATTTTTTTATTTCTTTGAGAGATAGAAAGTTTGGATTATTTTCTGAATTATATTCAAAACCAGACTCCACAAACTTTCCTTTTTCACCAATTTTACTAATTTTATAATTAATATTTTTATCAAAAAATTTAATTGAGGGCATTATAATAAAAAAGTCCCTAAAACTTATAGTTAAATGGGAGTCATCTCTAGGACACATAATTTCATGTATTTTTTCACCCGGTCTTATTCCAATAACTTTTTGCTTTAAGCTTGGTGCCATTACTTTTGCTAGATCGACAATTCTTATTGAAGGTATTTTTGGTATAAGTATTTCTCCCCCGTGCATTCTAGTAAAACCTTTTATAACAAAATCAACACCCTCATCTAGTGATATCCAAAATCTTGTCATCTTTATATCTGTTATAGGAAGAAATTTTGATTTTTTATTAATCAACGACTGAAAATAAGGAATTACTGAACCTCTTGAACCAATAACATTTCCATATCTTATAACTGAAAATCTTGTCTTTTTTTGACCTGCAGTATTGTTTGCTGCAACAAACAACTTATCTGAAACAAGTTTTGTTGCACCATAAAGATTTATTGGATTTGCGGCTTTGTCTGTTGATAACGCAATTACTTTTTCAACATTGTTTAGAAGTGCAGCTCTAATAACATTTTCAGCGCCATGTATATTTGTTTTAATACACTCTATTGGATTGTACTCAGCTGTATCTACTTGTTTTAGTGCTGCGGCATGAACAACATAATTAACTCCTCTCATTGCTGAGACCAGCCTCTCACTGTCACGAACATCACCGATAAAAAACCTTACTTTCTTTATGTATTTACTTGGCACATATTCTTTCATATTGAACTGCTTAAGTTCATCTCTTGAAAAAATTATTATTTTTTTTGGATTATATTTTTCTAATATTTTTTTAAAAAATTTTTGACCAAATGAACCAGTTCCACCTGTAATTAAAATTGTTTTTTTATTAAACATCTTTATTAAATTTATTATTTTTTAAATTTATTTTTAAATTCTTCATTACTATATTTAGCATCAATTTTGCCATTTTTTAAGTGGTATATATAATTACACTCGGAAACTGTCGAAAGTCTGTGTGATACAATAATAATTGTTTTTTTTCCAAACAAACTATTTACTGCTGTCATCAAATCCTCCTCCGTCTTTTGATCTAGAGAGCTTGTAGCTTCATCAAATATAACAATTTCGGGATTATTATATAATGCTCTTGCGATACCTATTCTCTGACGCTGACCACCAGATACTCTAGTTCCTCTCTCTCCAATTAAAGTATTTAATTTATTAGGCAATTTTAAAATAAAATCTTCGAGCTGAGAAAGCTTAACTGCTTGCCATACTTTATCTTCATCAATATTATTTTCTTCAACCCCAAAAGCCACATTTCTCATAATTGTATCGTCTATCATATATATATCTTGTGGAACATAGCCTATTTTAGATTGCCAATCTAATTTATATTCTTGCAGGTTATTGTTATTAATTAAAATTTTACCACTTGAAGGCACTATCAGTCCTAAAATAATATCTACTAATGTTGATTTACCTGCTCCACTTGCACCAACTATACCAATTGATTCTTTATTTTTAATTTCAATATCAATATCTCGCAGTACTCTGGTTTTTGATGAATAATAACCAAAGCTCATTCGTTCAATCCTAAGTTCGCGAAGATTATTAATTTTATTTGAATTAAATTTTTTATTTCTATTTTTTAGCTCTTTTCCAGTATTTAAAATGCCATGTAATCTATGTAACGCTGGAAGGCTAAATCGTATTCCACTTATTGTAGCCGCTATTCTATTTAATGAAGGGGTTATTCTAAAAGCAGCTGCTGCAAATACCCCTACTGTTACGATTAATTCACTTGGCGAATTTCCTGTCATCAATAAAAAAATGACTAATAGTGAGACACCCAAAACACCAGAAAACTCTATGAAACTTGATGGGGCCTTTTGAATGAAATTTTCTAATGTTCTCATTTGACTATATTTGATTGTTTTCGTGGCATAAGCAGAACTGAAATAATCTTCTTTATTGTATATTTTTACGTCCTTAATACCATGGAAACCCTGATGAAGATCTTTCATTCTAAGCTGATCAAATATCTGTCTTGAGCCTCCCCATTTCTTAATATATTTTTTGGTTAAAAGAAGAAAAATATATATAAATACGATTATGAATGAAGCGGCAATTAAAATACCTGATGGTTGAAGGGAAATTAAAAAAATTATAATTGCGCCAGCTAGAATTACATCAGTCATTAACAGTATTGTATTGCCAAGTACACCATTAACGACCTGATTAACTTCATTTGTAATATCAGATATTAATTTAGATGAATTTGATTCTAAGTGAAATGAATAAGGTTTATAAATATAAATATTAAATATTCTCTCGGATAATTCTGCTAATACAGACCAAACATATTTTGAATGAAAATAATTATACATAGTCATAAAAATTAATTTGAATAAGCTAATTAAAATCAAACCACTCATAGCATATGTAATTAAGACAAATTTTGATGGATATTCGAGGTATTCAATAATTGAACTTAAGTATACAATATCGTTCAAATTATCATTAACTATAATCATTAATATTGGAACAATAATTCCTATACCAGCAACCTCCAAACAAGCTGCAAACAGTATTAAGAAAATAATGATTATTAATTTTCTTTTTTGACTGTTAGAAAGTATTTCAAATAACTTTAACATTCAACCTACGTATATATATTTAAATACCAATCGATAAATTTTGACATTCCTTGCTCAATTGAAGTAAATTTTTTCTTTTTAATAATTCTTGTTAACTTTTGCACATTAGCTTGCGTCTTATGTACATCACCTGTCTGCATTGGCAAATGATTAATTTTAGCTTTTTTTGAAACTTTTTTTTCAATAAGTTTCACAAATTTTGAAATTTTTATAGTTTTTCCACTTCCAATATTAATAATTCTAAATGGTAATTTTTTATCATTTGGAACTTTGGGTATTAACTTTATTATTGCTTCAGTAACATCATCAATATATGTAAAATCTCTATAATGATCTCCACCATTGTAAAGATCTATTTCTTGCCCATTAGCAATATTTTTTGTGAATTTAAATGGGGCCATATCAGGTCTTCCGTACTCACCATAAACTGTAAAAAACCTTAGAGCTGTAATAGGAATTTTGTAAATTTCAGAAAAACTATGTCCCAAAATTTCATTTGATTTTTTAGTAGCTGCATAGAAAGATTCTGGTGTATCAGTTATATCAGTCTCACTTAATGGAAATTTTTTTGATTTACCATAAACTGAGCTTGAAGATGCAAAAAGAAAATGCTTAACATTTTCTTCATTGCAAATTTTTAATACGTTATAAAAACCAACTATATTTGAATTTAGATAAATTGTTGGATCTGAGATTGATTTTCTTACTCCTGCTTGTGCAGCTAAATGTATGACATAGTCATATTTATGTTTTTTAAAAATTTTTTTTAAGAAGTCATAATTTAAAATATCTTGTTTATAGAAATAGAATTTATTATTTTGCTTTAATAATTCTTTTTTTCTTAATTTTTTAAGTCCAAAATCATAATATTTATTAATATTATCAATTGAATGAACTTGATATTTTTTATTTTCTAGCAGTTTTTTGCATAAACTAAAGCCAATAAAGCCTAAGCCACCAGTAATTAAAATATTCATAGTTTAATATTTCTGATAATTTCTAAATAAACTATATTAAAAATAAACAAAATAATACCAATAAAATATAGAAAACCTAAATTGCTCATGTTTAATTTCCAAGATAATCAAAATAAATTTAAAATAACTTATTTTGTTTTTTCTTTATTTTTTTTAATACTACTTATTTATAAAATATTAGTTATTAATCAATTTCCTGTTAATCAAAGACTAGACAGCCATGGTATAGCCTTAGGTCACATAAAAGAAATTTTCAATTCATGGTACCAATACGGGTACTACCCAGTTATTAACGATGTCGGTAATAAACTTGATGTCTTTTTAACCTCAGATTCAGAAACAGTAGGTCAGTTAGAAATAGATAAATCGATCCGCTCACACACGGGCGCATCAATACTACAAGGTGATTTTTTAAGGACAGCATACGTACTACCTAATTACTTACTTTTTAATACAATATCACCTTATACAAGTAATGTTATTATATTTTTTATTGGAATTTTTTTGTTTAATATTTATGGGTTTATTAAAAAGAAATATTTTTTTACACTATTATTTTCTTATTTACTTATCCTATCTGATTTTTATATGTATGAAAATTTTTTTAATGAAAATATTTTTGGCATTGGTATTTCTTTATTTTTAATTGTTTTCTCATTATACCAGATATTTAGTAGTACTAAAAAAATATATAAAATTTTATCAATAATTTTTATTTCTATTTTAATTTCAATATTTACAAATGTCAGAACTGAGTTATCTTTGCTGTTATTTGCCTTACTTTTGCTACTATACATAAATCATAACTTCAAAACATTTATCTATTATTCTTCGATTGCTTTAATTATTTTTTTTGCTTCGAATTTTATTATTACCTCAATATATTTTAACAAAATAGAAAGAACCAATGAGCTCATTCAGAAAGCAGGCGGTGTGGTGTACAAAGGGCCTTTTCTCACCATGCATACATTAACTCATCCTATATGGATCGGACTGGGAGATAATAAATATGGAAGAGAAATGGGATTTAAATGGGAGGATAATGTTGCTCGGGTTAGAGTCGCTGAAATGAGACCAGATTTATATACTCTGGAGGATATGTGTGGATCAAGAATTTGTAAGTATCATGATGAACATGGCGTATACCCTGCTTATGCTGAATATATACCTGGCTATCAAGCAACTTTAAGGATGGATTTATATCAAAAATTTAGTAAAAACCCGGAAGCTATAATAAAAATAGCTTTTGCTAAATTATCAAATCAATTTCTACGTTTGCAAGACATACATTTGAATCCAAATTATTTGTGCATAAGGTGTGAAAAAAATCATTCACTATATAACATTAAAAAGTTATTTTTTAATGAGCTGCCTCCTTCTAAAGATGATTATATCAATGAAACTTTTTTTATTACAGGTTTTAAAATTTTTGTCTTCAGCGCAATATCGCTTTTAATAATCTCAATCTATGCCTTTTTTAATTCTAAACTAAATCCTTTAATTACCGAAAAAAAAGATGAACTTAGTTTTATCTTATCATCACTTCCTCTTGCTATTCCAGGATTAATAATCTCAGATTTGGGAGCTACTTATAATTCAATTTTCCATTTTGGTCTTTTAGTATTAGTATTTACAAGTTTATTTTCTCTTAAGAAAATTAATAATGAATAAAAATATTTTTATTACAGGTATTACTGGTTTTTTAGGATCTCATATTGCAAATCAAGCTTACCAGGAAGGATATAGTATTTATGGACTCTCAAATAAAAGACCCCATCCAAAAATAATAAAAAATATCAAATTTAAAAATATTTCTTCGGATATAAGACAAATTGATAATTTTAAAAATCAACTTATCCAATGTGATACAATCATTCATTCTGCAGCTATTTTTGATAATCAGAATAAAAATTTAAAAGAAATAAATGTAGATGCATCAGTAAGGCTATTTGAATATGCAATAAAGTATAAAATAAAATACTTTATTTTTATAAGCACTAGAGCTACGTTTGGCATAAGCAATGATATATTTAAATCTAATGAAGGGTCAAAGAACTTTGACAATCATAAGTTTATTGATCAATACGTGAAGAGTAAACTTGAGGCTGAAAAAAAGATAATTGCTCTTAATAAAAATATTACTACTAAACTAATAATTCTATGTCCAACAGCAATGATAGGTCCAAATGATGAAGGTCCAACACCAATTGGAAAATTAGTTAAACACTTTGCATTCAATAAAATTATTTTCTTTGTTGACGGTTATATTAACCTTGTCGACGTAAGAGATGTTGCAGAAACAACTATTAAAAGCCTATCAAATAACCTGGAAGGTAAATTTGGTACTGGCAATACAAATACAAGCATTAGACAGTTTATTAAAATAATTAAAGAATCCAATAATCATAGGTATTTAGCTGTGAAAATTAATTTTTGGTTAATATATTTTTCTCTTACATTTATAAATAAACTGTTAGCATTTTCAAAAATTAGAGATTTTGCTGATCCTTATCGATTATGGCGGTTAAAAAATGGTTATTCCTGCTTTGATTCCTCTAAAATAGCAAAGAAATTAAAATTTAGAAATAGAAGCATTAAAGAAACAGTCAAAGATATTATAAATGAATAAACAAATTATAATAATAAATCCACCTAATAATAAAATTGTATTACGTGATTTTTATAGCAGTACAATCTCTAAAGGCAAATATAACTGGCCAAATACAGATTTATTAAGTATTTCAGCAATTCTAGGTCAAGATTTTGAAACTCAATTAATTGACGCAAATACTATGGGATACAATATAGAAGAAACTTTTAGTGAAGTATTGAAGCATAATAATATTGCAGGAGCAGTAGTAGCTGTTGGCAAATCAGTTCTTAAAGAAGACTATGATTTTATAGAAAAATTGAGAATACTATTAAACAATAAGTATCCTAGTTCAAAAATTTCAGTGGTAGGTGGTATTATTTATCATAATGCATTAAATGAAATTCAAAAAAATAAATTTATTGATGCATGCATTCTAAATTTTACTACAAATGATATTTTAAATTACTATCTTGGAAATTTTAAAGATATTAATAATATAATTTATAGACAAAATGATGAGATAGTAGAGACAGAACTTAAACTTCCTGAATGGGGTTTTAAATTACCAATTCCCAAACACGAACAATTGCCTTTAGGAAAATATCAATTATCTCATGGAAAAAATAGGCCACTTACAAGCGTTATTACATCATACGGCTGTCCCCATAAATGTAGTTTTTGTGTATCCGGCAGAATAAAATATAGGTATCGGGACCCTCAAAATATAATAGATGAGATCAAGTATTTGATTAGTATTGGCATTAAAGAAATAACTTTTCGCGATAATATATTTGGTTTTCATAAGCAAAAATATATGGAACTTCTAAATGGAATTATAGAAAATAACCTTAAATTTAGTTGGGTCTCAGACTCCAGAGTTGATATTCTTGATGAAGAATTAATAATGCTAATGTCTAAAGCTGGATGCCATGCGTTACATTTTGGAATTGAAACAAACAACGAAGATACTTTGAATACATATAATAAAAATTTAAAGGATCAAGATTACGTAAAGAGTACTTTAGAATTGTGTAGAAAATATAAAATACAATCAGTAGGGTACTTTATTTTAGGGTTGCCAGGTGAAAAATATGAAGATGTAAATAGGACTATAAATTATTCTGTTAAAATTGGATGTGACTATGCTTCATTTAATCTTCCTCTACCAATAATTGGTACGGATCTTAGAGAAAGTTCGATGAAAGAAGGATTAGTGAAAGAAACTGATGGGTCTTATGATGGATCCAGCGAGCCCCTTATAAAAAACAAAGACATAAGTTCTATTGAATTAATAAATCTTCAGAAAAAAGCGTATAGAAAGTTTTATTTTAGACTTAGCTTTATAATTGATAAAATAAAAAAAATCAGGACATTTTTTCAATTGAAAATGTTATTATCTGAGGGTTATTATTTATTATTAAACAGAAGATGAAAATTTAATGAGATTAGGCTTTATAATACCTTGCTACAATGAAGAAAATCAGATCATAGACTCTATCAAAAAATTGAAAAAATACCTATCAAGTAATGTTATAAATAAAAACATAAGTAAAGTTATATTTTGTATTATTGATGATGGAAGTACTGATAATACATGGCTTAATCTAAAAAAAATTGTTTTAAAAAAAGAAAAAAAATTTTCTTTTATACTAGTTAAATTGAAAAATAACTTTGGACATCAAAACGCGTTATTAGCTGGAATGTCTGAAGTAGCTAATAAAGTTGATTGTGCCATATCAATAGATGCAGACCTAGAGCATGACATTAAGGCTATACCCAGATTTATAAAAAAATTTCTTGAGGGCAATGAAATAGTATTAGGTGTGAGAAGAAATAGAGATGGTGACAAGTTATTGAAAAAGATTACATCAAATATTTTCTATGCGTTATCTAATTTATCTGGAGCTAATATAAAAAAGAATCATGCTGATTTTAGGCTTTTGTCCAATAATGTAATGAAACATTTAATAATGTTGAAGGGCAAAAATCTTTTTTTAAGAGGAAGTATTAATAATTTAAATTTTAAAAAAACCGATATTTTATTTGATGTTAAAGTAAATAAATCAAGAAAATCTAGATATTCACTAATTAAAATGATTAATCTTGCATTTGACAGCGTTACTCTCACTGGCAAGTTTCCATTGAGGATACTAAGTCTTTTAGGACTTCTATTAATACTTTTTTCATTATCCATGATGACTTACATCTTATTTATGAGATTAACATACGAGCATGTAGTTCCTGGTTGGGCGTCTTCAGTATTGCCAATTTATTTTATTGGTGGGTTAAATATGTTTGCAATAGCAATTATTGGCGAGTATGTGGGTCGTATTTATGAATTTGTGACTGAAAAGCCAAATTATATTGTTGAAGAAAAAATAGTAAAATAATTCATTAAATTAATTTTCCACCTTTGTCTAAAAAACTTTTTATGTCTTTTTTTGATGGCATACGATAATAAGTTTTTTTAAAATCATTTTTAATTGTTTGTAATTTTGAAGATTTTATTTTTTTTATTGCTTGAAATACGGTAAAAGCACTCAATTCAAAAGTTTCGCTATAAATAGAAAATAAAGACTTATTTTTTATATTATAGATATTTTGAGATACTATTTCTCCAGCGTCTATTTGTTGTGTCATCAAGTGAACTGTAACTCCGATTTTTTTTTCATTATTTATAATTGCACGCAATACTGGCCAAGGACCGCCATAGGACGGTAAAAGTGATGTATGTCTATTTAGAAAAATTATTCCTGGTAAGTTGAGTAGCTTTTTTCCAAAGATAAGTGAATTTGAACTAATTAATATCTCTGGTTTAAAATTTTTTATTTTCTGTATGTAAACATCTTGATTTATATTTTGATAAATATCGAAACTTTTTAATTTGTACTTATTGCAAACACCTTTCACTGAGAAATTACTTTCTTTATATCCAGATTGAAAAATTATATTCATAAGATTTCTAAATAAGTAAATTATTGATAACCTAAATATTTGATCAAAAGGAAACAGATAGAAGTATCTAATTATAGCTAAATTTGTATTATTTTTTTTTGGTATCTTATTTACTATACCTACTAAAATTTTTTTTTGGTTATAACTTTTATCTAACTTATTAATTAATTTATCTAAAAAATCAGGATGAAAAAAACAAGTCTCATCTAGTACAATTAATAAATTCATTTCATTATTTTTTTTATTAATTTTTTATTTTTTACAAGTGAATACTCATTTAGCCTACTTTGACTATTGTAGTAAAGCCATCTACGATAGTCATGCCATAAGTATTTTTCATTTTTCGATGAATAGCCGGGATGAAAAAGAATTGACGCATTTTTTTCAGAAGTTTTTTTATATTTTTTTAATATATAAGTTAAATATTTTTCGTTCATAACTCCAGTAAATAAAGTTCCATGAAAATTTCTTTCATAGAATATCAGATGTTTTTCTAATAAATTTGAATAAAAAAGAAATAGAAAATTTAAAACTAATGACTTTAAAATATTAATCCATAAATTTGGAATAAATATTGATTTAAATATTGATTCATACCTCTCACTTGGCAATCTAAGTTCAACAACATTGTACTCTTTAGTTAAGCTAAGTATCTGACGGAAAACTAAAGGACTTAAATGAATATTTTGATGCCCATCTAACTTAATTTTTTTTTCTGATGGAAATAATTTTTTAAATTTTATAATTTGTGATTTGATCTCGTTTGTAATTGCGTATGACAATTTTTGCTTATCAGTTTTTCTCGCAAGTAACCATTTTATATCAAGTGATAAAAAAGAATTGTTAAACTGGCCATGTTTTGAAATGAACTGATTTAAATTTTCATTATTAGATAGAGGTTTGCCCTCAGTGAGATTTAAATGAAGATATGGTGTTAATTTTCTTTTATTTAATTCAGTTGCAGCCTTAGATGAGTATGTGCCGTTTACGATTATAGATGTTCTGTTAATAAAGCCATTATCAATTGAGTCTAAGATATGATTTGTAATGCTTTTTGATAATCCAATATCATCTGCGTGAAAATAAATTTTAATCATTTTTTTGATAAGAGTTATGGTTCTGTATTAGTGCTTCTAATAATAATTTATTATTTTTGCTATAGTCTGTTTTAAACCATTCTAAGAACTTCCTTAGAGAATTATTTGAACTTTCGATTAAAAATAAACTTTTTTCTCCATTAATTTCATAATATGAAATATCATAGGAATTATTAAATACTCTTGAAAATATAGATATAACTCTTTGTTTATGCCAGTCACTAGTAACAACAAAAATTTTTCCTACCTTAATTGTATCTAAGTACAATTTACTGAAAATCGCCTCACCAACAGTTTCTTTAGCGTCTTCGATTTTAATAACTTGATCTGTTTTTATATTTGAATTTTCAAGAATAAAATCTTTTGCCATCTGTGCTTCAGACTTTAATGAATTTACTGAATTTGAATTTCCAGTTAAAATAATTTTATTGCAATTTTTATTATTAAATATCTCTATTGATTTTTGTAATCTACTTACATAATCAAAACTAAGAGTTCTTTCATCATAAATTTCATGTGATAAACAAATACATACATTATTCTGCATAATATCTCTTACAATTCTGTATCAAATACAACATATATTCATTTTCTCTAAAAGGTAATAATTGGTTGCGGGGGTAGGATTTGAACCTACGACCTTCAGGTTATGAGCCTGACGAGCTACCAGACTGCTCCACCCCGCGATAATACATCTGGAATTATTAGACATCCTTAATAAATCACTCAACTGCAAACGAGTCAAATTGTATTAATTTTGTAATATTATTAGAAACATATTATTATAATGACTTAGTTACTAATAGTCAATTATGTAAAATTTTGTAATGCATTGAAGAGATAGTTATTGAAGTGACTGAATAGTAATAAAATGGACCTATTATGAAAATGAATGACCCTGGCTCTATTTACAATGATGGAACTTACTATAAAAATAATAATCTATGGCATGCAGAAGACTCTTCCTGGAAGGGCAAAAAAATATTAGAAATTCTTCTTAAAAATAATTTATCACTGAATAAAATTTGTGAAGTTGGATGTGGAGCTGGAAAAATATTAGAGTATTTATCTCACAAAATGCCCAATAGTTCATTCGATGGATATGATATCTCAGCGGACGCGATTAAGTTGACTAGAGATGTTAGCAGTAAAAAAATAAACTTTCTGAATAAAGAAGTGAATGAAATAGAAAAATATTACGATCTTCTATTATGTATTGATGTATTTGAACATGTGAGAGATTACATGGGATTTATTGAAGAGATAAAAACAAAATCACATTATAAAATTTTTCATATTCCCCTAGATATCTCTGTATCATCAATTTTAAGGGGGCAGCTTATGTACACAAGGAAACAAGTAGGCCATCTCCACTATTTTACAAAAGAAACTGCGCTTGAAACACTGAAAGACGTTAACTATGAAATAATTGATTACTATTATACAAAGTCTTTTTCTCAATTAAATTCAAAAACGAAAATACAAAAAATGATTAATTTATTAAGACAAATAATTTATTATATAAGTCCTGATCTAATGGCTAGAATATTGGGTGGATGTTCACTAATTGTATTAGCAAAGTAATATTAAATGAAAAATAAAACCTTGATAACTGGTTCTACTGGTTTTATTGGATCTCATATTGCTAACTATTTTGAAAAAAAAGGACATCAACTCCTTAAAGGGACTAAAAATAAAAATATAATTAATGAAAAAAATTATACTTATTTAAATTTATCTGATATTTCCTCTATTGAACGAGTTTTCAGTGAAAATACAATTGAAACAGTAATACATTTTGGCGCGAAAATAGGATTTAACAATAATTTAGCTGAACTCCAAAAGGAAAACGTGACAGCAACACAAGTTATTGTTGAAAATGCCTTGAAACATGACGCATTCTTTGTTTTTGCTTCTGGAACAATAGTTTATAGTAGTGATGAAGAATATGTAAATGAATTTACTATACCAAATCCATCTAATTCTTATGGAGAAAGTAAATTGTTAGGTGAAAAATATATTATTCAATCAGGAGTAAGATATTGCATACATAGAATTAGCGGAGTATTTGGTCACAACGGACCAAATCATTTAAGTCTAAATAATTCAATCATGAAAGCTATAAAAGGTGAAAGACTATCATTACATAGCAATAAGTTTCTAAAAAGAAATTATATATATGTTAAAGATGTTGCAAAAGCTGTTTATAAGTCAGTTGCAGATCAAATTGAAGGAATACATATTTTGTCAGGAGAAGAAATAAAAACATTTGAGGAAATGATTATTGATATATCATCTACTTTAACTCCAAATATTTCTCCAGAGATTAAACAGGGTAAAAATACATCCAATTCACAAGTCTACAAATGCTCAAATTTACTAACAGAACAAACTAGATTTATTGAAGCGATCAAAGATATAAAAAATGACCATTTGAAGTCATGAAATTAGCAGTAATATCAGATATACATGGCAATCATTTTGGTCTTAAAGCAGTTTTGAAAAGAATCAAATCATTCAAGATTAATAAAGTTTTAATTTTAGGTGATTTTGTTGGATACTACTATTGGCCTGAAAAAGTGATAAATATGCTTAGTAAGTTTGATTGTTCTGCAGTTGCGGGAAATCATGAGTTTCTACTAAAAAAATCCCTAGAAGATAAGAAATTTTTACATCAAGTAAATATTAAATATGGCAATGGAATTGAACAAGCAATAAAAAAACTTTCGAAAAAAGAAATTGAATGGCTTACTAATCTTCCTGAAAATAAAATAATACATATTGGAAAAGAAACATTTTTTCTTTGCCATGGCTCACCATGGAACAATAATGAATACGTTTACCCTAATAAATTTTGCAAATTTAAGCAGAAATACAGAGATTATCCATATAGGTGGATATTACAAGGACATACACATTATCCTATGATTAAGAAAAATGAAGATAGTATAATTATTAATCCAGGATCAGTTGGACAACCAAGAGATGGGTCTGGAAAAGCCCAATGGGCGATGATAGATATTAAAAATCGTATAACTAAATTTTTTAATGAAGTTTATAATACTGAGGAATTATTAGATACGGTTGAAAAAATTAATCCCGAATTACCGTATCTAAAAAACATTCTAATAGGAAAAAAATGAGAGTATTTGTTACAGGTATCGCAGGCGATATAGGCTTTTCAATATGTAAAATTTTGAAAAAAGAGAAGAAAATTAAATTTTTATTAGGTGGAGATTTACATTATAATCATATTGGTAAATTACTTTGTGATAAATTTGTAATTACAAAAAAAGTTGAACAAAAAAACTATTTTAAAAACTTACTTTTTCTAATTGAGAAATATAAAATAGATTGTATTATTCCTACATTTGAAAGTGAACAGAAGCGCTTAGCTGAACTAGTTCCAACAAGAAAATTGCTTGGTGCAGATATTATTCTGGCAAATAAAAAATCTTTGGATATAGGTTTCGATAAATTTAAGACATATGAATTTTTAAAACAAAATAATTTACCTTATCCTTGGACTATACCTTTGGAAAGAGGTTTGCCCAAACAATTGCCTTGCATTCTTAAAAGTAGGTTTAGTTCTGGAAATAGCGATGTTAAAATTATAAAAAAATCGAGAAATTTAAATTTATATAGAAAAATATTTCATGGACATGTCTGGCAAGAGAATATTGGAGATGCCCGTAATGAATATACTTGTGGAGTATTTAGGAGTTCACAAAAAGATGTAAGAGTAATAATTTTCAAAAGGAGATTGTCTCTTGGCATTTCAATGTACGCTGAGATAGTTGAAAATAAAAAGATAAAGTCATTGTGCATAGACGTTGCAAAAAAATTAGATTTGAATGGAAGTATTAATATACAACTAAGAATGAAAAATAATACTCCTGTAATTTTTGAAATAAATCCTCGTTTTTCTAGTACAGTAATTTTTAGAAAATTGTTGGGTTTTAATGATGTGATGTGGTCAATTTTTGATAAAAAAAATATTACACTAAAAAAGAATTATAAAATCAAAAAAAAGAAAGAACTCTATAAATTCTTTAACGAAAAAGTTTTATAATATTTAATCTTTATTAAAGACGTCTCTTGTATATGTTTTATGCATAACATCATAAATTTCTTTGCTAATGCGATTTGCTATAATTACGTCACTATCTTTCTTAAATTTGCTTAAGCTTTTAACAACGGGAGAGTTAAAAAAGAATTTTTTATTAAGAGTTGGCTCATAAATAACTATATTAATTCCTTTTGCTTTTATTCTTTTCATTACCCCCTGGATCGCACTTGTTCTAAGATTATCTGATCCTTGTTTCATTACTAGCCTATAAATCCCAATAAGCTTTGGTTTCATTTGAAGAATGGAGTTTGCAATAAAATCTTTTCTAGTTGAGTTAGCTTCTACAATTGCCTTAATTAAATTATTTGGAATGCTCTCGTAATTTTTCAATAACTGTTTTGTATCTTTAGGTAAACAATATCCCCCATAACCAAAAGACGGATTGTTATAGTAATTCCCAATCCTCTTATCATAACTTACGCCTTCAATCACATCCTTCGTATTAATTTTTAATTTTTCGCAGTAACTGTCTAACTCGTTAAAGAAAGCAATTCTCATTGCTAAGTAAGTATTTGAAAATAACTTTACAGATTCTGCTGCTTTCGATGAGATGTGCAGAATATTGATATCTTTTTTCAAATTACTTGCATCTCTTAAGAGTTTGGCAAATCTTCTTGCCTCAATTGAACTAGAGCCAACAATTATTCGTGAAGGATATAAATTATCATATAGCGCTTTACCTTCACGCAGAAATTCAGGTGAGAAATAGATTTGATTATATTTGAATTTTTTTCTTAGTTTCTCAGTATATCCAACAGGAACAGTTGATTTAATTATAATAGGTACCTTTTTGTTTTCTAATAATATGCTTTTTACAGAGATATCAATTGATGAAGTATCAAATTCATTAGTTTCTAAATCATAATCAGTAGGTGTTGCAATAATAATAAAATCCTTTTTCTTGAAAATATTTTTTTTATTAGTTGTTGCAACTAAATTTAAATTCTCATTTTTAAGATATTCATTAATATATTTGTCATTAATAGGACTTTTGTGATTATTTATTTGATTTACCTTAACGCCATCAAGATCATAACATGTGACTATATTATCTTTTGATAACAGCACTGATATTGAAAGACCTACATAGCCTGCACCGATTACAGTAATTTTTTTTTTCATACTTTTACATTTAAAAATATTTTAAATATTTTTTATTTAATTCAAGAAACCCTTCATAGAACTGCCATGTATTGATCAGTTTTATCCTTGTGCCATCTAAATTTCTTTTCAAGATGTCCACATTTCTTTCATCTCTATAATAATTTTTGTATTTACAGACTCTTTTAAGCAATAAATTGTTTTTACTAACATGCCGATCAATAGTTGACAGCTTAATAAGAGAATTTAAATTTTTGTCCTTATAAGGCTTTCGAACTCTCGCAGTAAATGATACAAAACTTTTAAATCTCGTTATCTGTGCTCTATCAAAGATTTCATCGAAATTTTCAGTGTATATAAAATCATCTATTTCTAATTTTTTAAAAATTAACATTATATGCTTACTTCTGATAATGTTTGGTTCTAAAATAATAGCTTTACCGTTTATATCTAATTCTTTAATACCATTAAAATAGGGAAGAAAAACTGTATCAAATTTGTCTTTACCTATTTGAACTCGATCATCAAAGGCTCTAACCTTTTTTACATACTTATTTATTATTTCAAATTTTTTTTCTGTTTTATACAAATCATCCAAAAAATATCTATAATTTTTCTTAGCTAAATAAACATTTGGCTTATGAAAGCCTTGGGAATTTTCAATCTTGACAAAAAAATGTTTTTTAAGTGTTTTATTTAGACTTTCTTGAAATCTATCTTCGTATTTATTTGCAGGAACTATGACATTTGTTTGGTTGCTGATAAGCTTATTTCTAAATTTAAAATAGGACCACGCCCCTCCAATATTTTTTTTGTCTTTGATTATAGTTACATGTTGTTTCTTTTTTTTTTGTAAAAAGTTGGCGAGTATTAACATTATAGGACTGTTTCCAATAATGGCTATCTTATTCATATTTTTTGAGCCTCAATAATTATGAATTCAGAGGTAATTTTTCTTTGATTGTAACTTCTAATTAATATTTCATTAAATTTCACTTGAAATCCAGCTCCTTTAATTAAATTTATATATTCAGTGTTTGAATGAAAACGAAAGGGATAATTATTGCCGTAATAAGGAGCTTTTTTATCCTCGATTGATTTCAAAGTATTTTTGTCAATCAAATTATTTTTGTTTGCTTTTTTCCAAGTATAAGAATTCTTGCTTGGAAAAAATGAAAAAAAAATACCATTTCGTTTAAGAAGTCGATTAACCTCAGATAAAAATACTTTCCCTTCCGATGTTTTCAACGCATAGCTACTAAATACGTCAACGACCAAGTCATACTCCCGGCTTTTAAAGGGTAAATTATTCATATCTGCAACAAAAAAATTAATAGAACTATTTTTTTTAAATAGCCTTTTACATAATTTAATTGAAGTTGCACTGAAATCGATAGCATCAACTTTAAATTGCATATCAATTAGGGGTTGAATGTTCGAACCAGAACCGCAACCTATATCAAGGGCTTTTAATTTTTTTTTTCGATCAAAATTTTTTTTATTTCTTCCCAAAAATCTGCATAATTCTTCATTGGGATATTTTCTTTGAGCCATGAGTCCTTCCACACGATATTTTGTCTCAAAAAACTTACTAGCCTTCATAACTAAAAAATTACTCCTATTTTCTTATCAATATTAGTTGAAAATCCTTTTTTAAAAAAAGATATGTTTTTTAATTTGATTTCATCGACTGAATTCAAATCACTTGCTATATATTCATCACCTAAATTTAATTTTAGGATTTTTAAGCTTATACACTTCTTAATTGATACAAATAAAATCATATGCATGAGTTTAAAATCACTGTATTTTTCGTCAGATACAGATACAGAATAATAACATTCTGAAATACTTTTTTCAAAATAAGCCCCTGCAGCCAAAATATCATTTACATAAGCAGCAATAAAAAAAGAGCTATTTTCTTTCAAGTTTTTATATTGAATATTCCAAGTTTTATCAGACCTAGTCTGTCTACCTGCAACCTTAATGTGAAGTCTTTTGAAGTCTAACCAAGTTTTCTCATCAATATTTTTGTCATATTCTCTAATTTCTACATCTTTAAATTTATTATTTGAAAACTGCTTGTAACTTTTTCTTACCTGTTTCTTTATTTCTTGGAAATCTAAACATGTGTTTACTGAATACTCATTAAAATAATTATAATTCATCCTTGGGTTAATCTCTTCTATCATTTTTATAATTTCGTTATCTTCATCTAGTTTTAATAAAGAGTTTGATTTTTGATATTTAGTATTATTAAAAAAAAATTTTAATACATCAAAGGAATATTCTTTTATTTGATTTGCATTTAAACCATCTCTAAATATTGGCAACTCGTAAAAATTATCTCTTAATAAAAGTTTATTTTGTTTTTGAGAGTAAAAAATAGGTAATATAAAATCAATATTATTTGAATTATTAACCATAAATGATATTTCCTGAAAATCCAGTTCTTGGGATAGATACTCCTTTTGATAGTCTAACCAGTAATTTGTTGTTGAAAATTTTATGATTTCTTTTT
>MDSW01157893.1_pt1 | contig 26669 bp, 19 predicted proteins | sample 811171 | NCBI WGS metagenome assembly MDSW01 (sample SAMN05326641, study PRJNA326480) | marine metagenome | isolation source: seawater | place: Atlantic Ocean: North West | collected 2012 | reverse complement strand
TATCAAGATCCAGTTAATGCAGCTGCATTTTTAGATATGGGAGGTTATATATGTAGCGGCTCAATGATTAATAATACAAATAATGATTTAACACCATACTTCTTAACAGCATGGCATTGTATAGATGGTAGTAATGTAAATACCTTTAGATTTTATTTTAATTATGAAGCGTCTAGCTGTTCTGGTAATAGCGCAAGCTATGGTTCATATGCATATAGTTCAGATTTGCTTGCAACATCAGGTGGATTTGATCCAGATGTTGTTCTTTTAGAGATAACAGATGATATCTATTCTAGTTGGAATGTATTTTATGCAGGTTGGAATAGAAGTACCAGTGCACCAACTATATCTTGTGGTGTGCATCACCCAGGAGGTGCACCGAAAAAAATTAATTTTGACAATGATCAAGCTTATAATTCTGGTGCTATAAATTGGCAAGGAGGTGGGTATTCTCCGGCAGGCTCACATTGGGAAATCTATTGGGATGAAGGTGGTACTGAAGGTGGTTCTTCAGGTTCCCCATTGTTTGATAATAACCAAAGAATTGTTGGAGTATTATCAGGAGGTTCTGGTGCATGTGGATCAGGAGGGAGTGATTTATATGGAAAACTTGCTAAAGCATTTCAAGTTACAAACATAGAAAATTGGCTCTGTCCAGGAGGAACATGTCCTTCAGCTATAGATGGAACATATACAGCTGGACCTACAGAATACATTACAGTAGAAAATCCTAATGGAGGAGAGTATCTAGAAACCGGTGATATCTTCAATATTAATTGGGACTCTAATTCTAGTAGTAATGTTTCAATTAAATTATATGTAAATAACACCTTTAATTCTAACATAACTACAAACACTTCAAATGATGGCACATATACATGGAGTATCCCTAGCTCTATATCTACGGGATCAAATTATAAAATAAAAATAACTAGTAATACTAGTTCTGATATTTATGATTATAGCGATGGTACATTTTCAATCACATCTAGCCCAACAATAAATCTTAGCATTGGAGATATCGATATTAATAATGGTGTTATAGATATTGATATGTCAAGTGAAGAATCGGTAAGTGGCTTTCAATTTGTTCTATCTGATTATCCTAATGATATATCTATTACTGGTGTTGGTCAAGGCTCATCTGGTGACTATGGCTTTACTACAAGTTCTAATGAAACAGGAACAATTCTAGGTTTTTCTTTAACAGGAGCACAGATTCCTGCTGGGGATAACACATTAGTGAAAATATATTTTGATATATTAAATCCTGGAAATACCACAACTCTATGTCTTGAGGATGTTATTATTTCTGATCCAACAGGTGCAGCTCTAGGTGTAAATATTGATGGTTGCGAAGATCTTGAATTATTATCAGTGACACTTGGTGATATTAATTATGATGGATCTCAGGATGTTCTTGATGTTGTTCTTTTAGTTGGTGAAATATTGCAATCTGGAGGATTCACACAATCTCAGTTAGCAGCAGCTGATATCAATGGAGATGGCGTATTAAACGTTGTCGATGTGGTGCTGCTTGTGAATATTGTTTTAGATTAATATCAGTTAACTTATATAGTTTTTAAGGGGCCACTATCTAGCCCCTTTTTTATATAAATATAAATAATGTAAATTAAGTATATGGATAATCAGTTAAAATATGTTGAGGTATATACCGATGGAGCTTGTAAAGGGAATCCAGGCATTGGAGGATGGGGCGCAATATTGATTTATAAGGATAATGTCAAAGAAATTTGTGGTAGAGATGATAATACTACAAATAATATTATGGAGTTAACCGCTGTCATTAAAGCCCTAGATTCTTTAAAGGAGGAGTGCCATGTTGTTTTAACAACAGATTCAAATTATGTGAAAGATGGTATTACTGACTGGATAAATACTTGGAAGTTAAATGGATGGAAGACAGCTAATAAAAAGCCAGTAAAAAATAAAGAGCTATGGGAAAAATTAGATATTTTATCAAATAAACATATAATAGATTGGAAGTGGGTAAAAGGGCATTCAGGTCATCCAGGTAATGAGCATGCAGATAGATTAGCAAACGAAGCCATTGTTCAAAATGTATAATTTACTTTTAAATATTTGGAATTTATTATTGGCGATATCACCGTATTTAATCCAAGGATTTCTATTTGCGGGATTATTGTCAATTTTTATTTCAAAAGATATTATTGAGAGGAATCTTGGTAAGCGACATGGTATTTTATCAATTTTTAAAGCTTCTCTCTTTGGGGTTCCGCTTCCACTATGCTCATGTTCAGTGATTCCAGTATCCGCCTCCTTAAAAAAGCATGGCGCATCTAAAGGAGCAGTCACCTCCTTTTTGTTTTCTACTCCTCAAACTGGAATTGATAGTATTATGGTTACTTATGGACTACTTGGGCCTATAGTTGCATTGGTTCGACCCTTTATAGCACTTATTACAGGAATACTATGTGGTATTATTATTTATTTTTTTGATTCTCAATATGATGATTTAAATAAAGATGAAGATCACTCTAATTGCTGCCAGTCTACAAATGAATCAATGATTAAAAGATTATTCACCTACTCCTTTATTACTCTGCCTAAAGATATAATGAAACCATTATTAATTGGCATTATTATAGCTGCACTAATTAATATCTACCTACCAATTAATATAGTAGAAAGTTTTATTGGTCAAGGATTCATATCTATGATAGTTATGATCTTTATTGGATTGCCACTATATGTTTGTGCAACTGCATCTATACCAATTGCACTAGCTATGATGGGCAAAGGCATTACATTGGGCGCCGCATTAGTTTTTCTAATGGTCGGTCCAGCTACCAATACAACATCTATTACAACAATGATTAATATTTTAGGTAAAAAAGCTACTATAATAAATATATTATCTTTAATTGTTATAAGTTTATTTTTTGGAGTACTAGTTGACTCCTTATCGATAAGTGTTCCCAATCTAGCTGATATTCATCTACATGAACACACATCAATAGTTAATGTTATTTCAGCATGTATAATTATTTGCTTAGCAGTTAATACCCTGCGCCCATCTAGATTTTTAGCACCCAATGTTATAAATGACTTATCATTTGAAATTTCCGGAATGACTTGTCAAGGTTGTGTTAAAAAAATTGAGACAGCTTTAGTTAATATGGATATTGAAGATTTTAATATCAATTTAGAGTCTTCTAATGCAAAAATGAGAACTCATTTAGGTAGGGAAAAAATTAAATCTAAAATTGAATCACTTGGATTTACAATAAACGATTAGATATTAACTCAGTTACGTCCAAGTATTAAATTAATCATTATAATTATATCCTGAATATTAATATTGTCATCTTGATTTAAATCTGATGCTATGCTTTGATATGCTGTTGGCTCTACTGTTTCCAAAATAATATTGACTGATATGATTACATCTAGGATATCAATTGTCTCATCTTCATTTAAGTCACCAAGCATAACCTGCAATTCATTGACTTCAAACATTATTTCAAATTCATTATTATATTGAACATATGAGTTTTGATTAGATGTGAAATTTAATTCACATATATAATTTCCTGCTTCTATATCTTCTGCAAACTCTATAATAATAGGCTCAAAATTTATCATTGCCTCTTCTGGTGCAATATTATCTAGTACTACTAAAGGATTAAAAATACTAATTTGATCGGATGGACATGACATTGTTATTACTGGATTAATTGCATCTCCCCAATCAGGATTATTATATAATACAGAAGTCAATTCAACTGTATTACCAATATATATTTCACCATCATCGCTGTCAACAATTATCTCTAGATCAACTAATTCTATTTTTGGAAATAATTCAGTAGTAATCGCTTTTAATGCATCAACCCTACCTGATCCTAACTTTCCTTGTATATATGCCTCAGTGTTAACTTCATAAATTACAGGGTCAGCAGTTGCAATAATCATAGTATGAATTTGTTCAACCATCCATTCAGGATGTAGTGATTTCATTAGACCAGCAACACTTGCAGCCACTGGACTTGCCATTGATGTTCCAGCCCATGAAGAGTAGCCACCCCCATTATTTACGCAGCTTTCAATAGATTCCCCCGGAGAGGAAATATCGACTGATGTATGATATGTAGCCCAGTGATTCCATCCATTATTAGGCCCTGATGCTGTAACAGATACAACATTTTGATAACTTGAAGGATAGTGTGCTTCTTCTATATTTTCATTACCTGCAGCTGCAAAAATAAGGGCATTATAATTATCTGCACACATGGATACCATTTCTTGCTCAAACAAATTATATCCACCTCCACCCCAGCTAAGATTAACAATTGAAAATCCCTGTGAAAAATAGCCTGCCTTAGCAGCATAAAGTAATCCACTATATCCATTAGTAATATAGCTTGGGTCTTCGGACTCATTAGTGCACTTAACGGACATTACACTGCAGTTAAATGCAGTAGAGGAAATTCCTGTATTATTATTTGTAGTTGCTGAAAGTAGGCCAGCAACATGTGTACCATGTGCCCAACTACCATTATTAGGGACATCTGGATTATTATCTCCATAGGAACTTCCAGATACATCCCAACCAACTAAATCATCAATAAATGTTGACATATTATTATCCCAATTGTCATCATCTATGCCATTTAAATCACCTGGATCCAGCACCCATTGTCCATTAATATATTCGATTGTATGACCATCTCCATCAGCATCCTCACCTAAATTTTGCCATAGATTATTAATAAGATCCTCATGTTGCCAATTCACTCCCAAGTCGACAGAAGAAAGTATAATATTGCGGTTACCTGGAGTTTCTCCAGATGAGATATCCCAAATATCCCATGCATCATTTGAGTTAATTTCATCAATATACCATTGATTATTATATCGTGGATCATTAGGGGTGTACAATGGTTTACGAGTATAATCAAAATCAACTAAATCAATACAATCTAAAGATTCTAAATTGATTTTCATATCTACTAAATCAAGATTTTTGCTATCAAAATGTATTCTATACACACGTGAGAATTGAATTCCATTATATTGATCCTCTATAGATGCAGTCTCTATCCATTTTTCAATTTTCAATGCACGATTATCTAATAAAAATTTATTTAAGATATCATGATCAACTAGTGTGTGTTTTGAATTAATAATTTTTAAATCATTAATAGATGAATCTAAATGAAATAAAAGCACCGAGGGTATTAAATCCCTATGAGATGCATTTAAGACAGTAAGCAATATTGGTAATAAATATTTTAACATAATAATTCGCAGATTCCCATTATTCTATATAGATTGAATACATTTAATATATGCATCTATATAATTTGAACTAATAAAAATAGCCTCTTTTTCAATACTAGAATCAAAAATTGTTTCCTTTTCCTCATCAAGTATTAAGTAATATGGCTTTTTTATTATATTAAGTAAATCCCTAAGAACAAAACCATTATATATCCAAGGACCAGGTGTGAGTATAATATAATCTACTCTATTTCTATTTTTTTGAATATGTGAAACAGCTTTTGATTCACTATGGCTTTGTAGGATAGAAATTATAGCATTTTTATCTTTAGCAGAATGCTTAATTAATTTATTTAATTTATCAAGAGTTAGGTTATTTTTTTTCTTTTTCCCCTTATGACCTAATAAATTCATATTAGGTCCATGAATAATTAGTATTTTTTTAATTATTAACCCTCTAAAATTATATTCACTACTTGAACTACATCTAAAACATTCACCTCACCATCTTGATTGACATCAGCAGCCTCATCAAAATCTTGAGTTCCTAATGCTATATTGACAATTTGTATTATATCAAGTACATTCACAATAGAGTCACCATTAATATCACCTAATAATCCATTACCTGCACTAATAAGTTCAACAAGTAATGATACTGCTTCACTAGCATTAGAACTAATATTTAGATATGCACTATATATTCCTTCAGCTAAATCATCATTTTGTACTATAATACTTATATCATCGCTATCTCCATCTAATAGCTCTCCTGATACTTCATAATTATATAGTTCATTCAATCCAACCCATTCTGGCGCTTTTGCAATAATGGTTGTCAGGTCATTATTAGCATATGCACTATTATATGCCATTTGTAAACCTGAATTTCCTACTGCATTTTGTATGCCAATGGTTGCAGACGTAACATCACCTACCATAGAGCCATAATTTATATTTATCTCACCTGTTGAATACATAACAATTTGAAAATTATAAACACTATTATCAAAATAATTTGGCCAATGTGATACATCCTCAAACCAAACGACCATTCTATCTTCATTAGTATGGTAATAGACATTACCTGCACATGAATTACTACAATTGTCATTGAGTGGATTTAAATCATCCCAGAAACCCATGATTGCTGGTCTAGGTGCAGATGAAGAAGGTATAGATATATTATCCCAGCCAGTATCATCATTACCAAATCCGACCCAGCCATTAGGATTGATAATACATTCATTATATACTTGTCCATAAAATGGAAATTCAAAACCCATGGTCAGCGATTCACCAGAGACATCATTACTAGCAAAATTATAAATTGTTCCAATCTCAGAAATATCAATCCACTCGGGATTAATTCCAGATTCATTTTCTGAGTCACTCCAATAATTTTCATTAATATCTGGACCACCCATAGGGTTTTCAAAACCACTTATTTTTAGTGAATATGTTAGAAGTGATTCTGATTCACCTGTATTACTAATATCTACTAATGACACTTCAGTATCTCCATCATTTAAATCGAATATTAAATCTTCATCTACTATGTAGCTTAATTCTGGATTTGGCAAATCAATTGCATCAATACCATTAATGTATGTTGCTCCAGTATTATTAGGATCTAGATAATTTGCCATCCCTAAATTCCAAGATGTCGATGTTTTTCCATATGTATCATAAGTTATTGATGTACATGAGGCGGTTCCTCCATATAACTGTCCAATAATTCTTTGAGTTGAACCATCAAATAGTGGTGAGCCAGATGAGCCAGGTTCAGTAGTGCCATCTTCCCAATTATTTACATCCCAATAATTCCCACTGTTTGAAGCATTATTATAATCAAATGATATTTTTTTTATATCGCCCGATGGATGATGAATTCCCACAGGAGTATTAGGAGTAGAACCAGAAACATCCCATCCAGCATAGTGAACATTATAACTTTCAGGAGGTGTTTCATTCAACAATAACAATGCAAAATCTGATGTAGAGCTACTTGCCATTAAAGATGAACCCGATACAGTCATATTGGTTGGTCCATTTTGATTACTACAGGTAGGACTTTCATAATTAAACATAAAAATCCATGAATTATTTCCACCTAAACAGTGATTAGCTGTCAAGAAGTATGGACTTAAATCCTGTGAAGTATTATTCACTAATGAGCCAGTACACAGTCTTGACCCACCTGAAGTGAGTATCATGGCGACTGATCTAATTTCATCTTCCCAGGAATCTCCAACATCACAATTAACATTATTATTACAACTACCAGAATCACCATATCCTCTTTCATCATTAAAAAAAACATCTCGGTAGTCATGTGCCACTATATTAACACTGATATCACCATTAAATTCAGAGTGTAGAGGTTCATTATATTCTAAAATAATGATATCACCTACTACTGGAGCTGTTGAGAATCCACCATGTGGCTTATGATTTAAGCTTGTAAATGCACCTAATACCATTTCTTTATCATCGGAATAAACAAAAAATTCTGCCCCTTCAGGCAAATAGAACGAATCATAGATTAAATTTAATGAATGTGCACCAGGAGATTCAATTTTTAACTGCCAAACTGCAGATCCATCTTCCGATATTGTCCATATACCATGAGTTTCCATACTAAAATTCACTGGTATCGGATTGGCAAATCTATAAGGCTTCATCTCTGATGAATTTCTTTCCTCATTATCTTCTTCAATAAATTTCATTATATCAAATGATGGAAGTATTTGAGTTGGAATATCAATAATTGTATCAAAATTAAAACTTTTTGGCGTTGAATCAATTGAAACTTGACTCCATAATAGTGTATTAATTATTAGTATTTTAAATATGAATCTATAAATCATTTATTTCTCCATTTACATTATTTCTGTTCAATATATATTTTTATTTTCTTTAATAAAAATAAATAAAATTTACAAGATGTAACTATCTAATATTACTCTTTTGCATTAATTAGCTCCATACTATATCCATTGGAGGTTATTTTATCACTAATCTTTTGCAAATCTATTTTTTTGTTGTTATATCTAAAATTCAATAGAACAACTGTATTGTCATTACTCATCCATATTTCATAGTATTCTATACCATGTATATTATTAATCATCTCATCAATTTCCTTATTACAATCAGAACACGATAAGTTTGTAATAACAATAGTAGACATTTCCTGACTATTTATATTAGTAGAAAAACACGATATTGATGAAATAACAGTAATAAATATGAGTAATTTATGGAACAAAATATTTTTTTTCATTTTCAATGATATATGTAACTTCTTTTTAGTTAATAAATTTAACAAATATTTAATATGTTCAAATTAATATTATTCAATAAAAGTTCGACTCATCTATTTTGCATAGCTTGCATAATAGGATGTCTATTCTCATCTAATTGGAGATATCAGGCAGACCTATTGAATGCTAGCACTATAGATAATATTGAAATTAAAGAGCTCACTGGGAATGTAATTATTCAGAAAGACAGCACTTCTTTGATGACTAATAGAGCCCTAATATATTCAAATGATGAAAAATTTGAGCTCTATGGTGATATTAAAATGATTGATAATGAGAATGTTTTAACATGTGACACACTATATTATTTTAGAAATAATATCGAGAATATTCTTTCTGTCGGGGATGTAAAGTTATCAAATAATAAAACAAATATTACATCTGACTCGCTCTACTATTCTATGTTTAACGATTCTATTTCTGCTTTTGGTAATGCATATCTTGAGCATTTAAATTCAGAAGTAACAGCAGGGACTATTAATTTTATCAAAAGTAATGGTTATTTAGGAAATTCATTCCATGCAAAAGACAATGTGACTATTGTTGATAATGGAGTTCAAATTAGTGGTTCTGAGATAATTTATATTGACTCAACTCAGATAATGAATATTATTGATGATGCCCACATTGCTAATAATAATACAGATGTGTATGGAGATAATATCTTCATTCAATTTCAAGACTCTATTATTCAAGAAATAAAAATTGATAAAGATCCTATTATCCATAGTAAAGTAAATACAACATTAGACTATATGGATCAAGCCGAAAGCCTCATTGATATTATCATGGGAGAATCAATGATGATTAGTTATGATAACAATGATTTAAAATCAGTTCAGGTAAGAGGAATGGCCAGCTCATTATATCATGTTACAGATAATTTAATATTGGAAGGGATAAACGAAGTATCTGGAGATTCCATATTTTTTTCATTTGAGAATGAAGAGCTCTCAAAAATAAATGTAAATGGAGGAGGCGTAGGATTATATACTCCAGAATTAGGTAGTTCTAGTATTGATTCTATTATTTATTATTCTGCTGAGGAGATTGATTATGACATATTAAACAATGAGAATCATTTTTATAATGCTAGCTCAATTAGATATCAAGACACCAAATTAGATGCTGAATATATAAAAATTAATTGGGATACAAATAAATTAAATTCATATATAATCAATAATAAAAAGCCTATTGTCCAGACAGATAAGAATAGCTCCCCTATGCATGGAGATACCATTTATTATGACCTTATTTCAAAAGTAGGAATAATTAATAAAGGTAAAACTGAACTGAATAATGCTTTCTACCATGGTGAAGAAATATTACATGATAATAAAAATAATATTTATAGTTCAGATGGTATTTATACATCATGTGATCTTGACCATCCACATTATTATTTCTTAAGTAAAAAAATGAAAATGATTCCTGATAAATACATAATTGCAAGACCAATTATTTTGCATATTAAAGATCTTCCAATTATTGGTTTTCCATTTGCCGTTCTCCCTAATAAAGGTGGCCAGAGACAGAGTGGGTGGATTATGCCAACGTTTGGATATTCAGAAAGAAATGGCACTTATTTTCATAACCTTGGATACTATAATGTTCTTAATGATTATTCTGAGATTAAATGGCTATCAAATTTTTATGATAGAAAGGGGTTTAAAATCAATGTTAATTTTAAATATAATAAAAAATATAAATACTCGGGAAATCTCTCATCAACACTTGTTCAAGATTTAAATTCTAGCTCATTTGACATTAAAGATATATTAACTAATGCTACAAGAAATAATAATATAGTTTGGAGCCATAACCATCAAATTGATCCAACTCAAAACTATAATATTAATTTTCATTACATATCAAAAAATGATTTTTATCAACAGAGTCAGGTAGGTTATAATTCAGATACCCGATTACAACAAAATATTTTATCTACATTTAATTATAGGAAATCTTGGACAAATTCAGATAATTCAATTAATGTGAATCTATCAGATAGTTACAACCCATTAATTAAGAATATAGATCCGACAAGTGAAGACCCAATATTCTATAGAAATATGATTTTACCTAAAATACAATTTAGTCATGGTGCTAGGCTTCTTTTTGGAGATGGATTAAAATGGTATAACTCCATTTATTATGGCTATAGCTCAGATTATAAAGTATCTAAAGACATAGGTCATTTATTATTATCTAATAATGAGGTGAAAGATAGTACTAGATATAAAAATGGTGTTAATCATCGAATGTACTTGAAGGGATCAAAGAAAATATTTAAATATATTAATTTTAGTACAACCATTAATATGCTTGAGAGTTGGATTTATGGATACAGAGAACCTAAAATAAATTCAGATGGTCTATTTGCAGATAATCAGTTTGCTAATTATACTAATAAATATAGAAGGCGATTCACCGGTGATATGGCATTAAGCATGGGAACCAAACTATATGGAATCTTATCTACAAATATTTTTAATGTGAATGCAATTAGGCATGTTATCTCTCCCTCACTAACATATTCATATAGACCTGATTTTTCAGGTACTAGTATTGTTGGATTTAATATTAACTATATTACCAAAGATGCTGATGGGAATATGTATGATTACTTTTCAAATTCACTCGTGCCATCTACTCCAACTAGTAAACGTGAGACATATAGTTTCAAATTAAACAATGATTTTTATGGTAAAATATTTAATAGTGGAGAATATAAAAAAATACACCTCCTTAATTGGTCTAGTTCATTATCGTATAACCCAAGCTATGAAGAATTTCATTGGTCATATATTAAATCCTCTTTAAGAAGTACAATCTCAAATAATCTTAATTTTAATATTAGTATGAATCATGATTTATATAGAAGTAGCAATGGTGTGAGAGTTAACAAGGTTGGTAACTTTCCTAGATTTATTGATCTCAATTCATCTATTCAATTTAAATTGAAAGGGAAAAAAATTGATGGTTTTCAAAATTATATTCAGGACTCTACCATTGTTAATGATAGCATTCAATATACAAGCTCTAATTCTTTAGAAAAGTACCAGCCAATTATTAGTAATCAAAATGTTTGGGAAGCTACATTTAATGTAGGTTCATTTTTTAAACATAATGATAATTTAAATACCTGGGATAAGGATTTTTGGTTTGATTCTAATTTTGAATTTAATTTAACAAAAAAGTGGACAATATCTTATTCAGCAAGATATGATCTAGTTGAAAATGAGATTATGCGACATAATTTTATTCTTCATAGACCATTGCATTGTTGGCTCTTTAGCTTTCAGTGGTATCCAGGTGTAGGAGAAAATAATTTTGGAAATGGATTCCAGCTACTTATACGAGTTAAAAATCCTGATTTACAAGATATAAGAGTTAAGCACACTGAAGGGAATATGTTTGGCTTCTAATTATCTATTGAATAAATTCAGTAGGATTATTTTTAACATTTCACTTTAAATAGATTAATTAATAAATCAATCAAATCAATATGGTGAACAATAATTAATAGAGGATGCTGTTAATGGCAGAACAAATTCGAAATATTAAAGGAACAAAAGATTTATTGCCGAGTGAAAGTAGACTATGGCTTGAGACTGAGAGTATTATTCATAATTTTATGAGTTTGCATGGATACTCTTTAGTAAGAACGCCAATTTTTGAAAAAACAGAACTATTTAGCAGAAGTATTGGACAAGAAACTGATATTGTTAATAAAGAGATGTATACATGGACAGATTTAGATGGGAGTAGCTTAACATTACGTCCTGAACTAACTGCATCTGTTGTTCGTTCATACATACAAAATCACCTAGGCAATCAATCTCCACTTCAAAGGATGTATTATATAGACTCCTCCTTTAGACGAGAGAGGCCTCAAAAGGGTAGGCAGAGACAGTTCACTCAATTTGGAGTTGAAGCGATTGGGTCTTCAACCCCTGAACAGGATGTAGAAATTATTTTAATTGCCTCCAGAATATATCAGATGCTGGGTATTGAAGATTTAGAAATTAATATTAATAGCATAGGATCTTCAGATTCTCGATCTAAATATTCAGAGGCACTAGTAGACTTTTTAAGAGGGCATGAAAAAGAGTTAAGCGATATCAGTCAAACACGACTCAACAAGAATCCTTTACGAATTCTTGATAGTAAATCAGAAAAGGATATTAAAATTCTTGAAGATGCCCCCCTTATATCTGACTATTTAAATAAAGATGATAGTAGAAATTTTGACCAAATTTTAACTTTATTGGATGACCTAGGAATTACAACTATTAAAAACCCAAAACTTGTTAGAGGACTTGATTATTATAATGGAATGACATTTGAAATATTAAGTAATAATATAGGTGCCCAAAGCGCATTATGTGGAGGGGGAAGATATGACAAACTTGTTGAGTATCTTGGAGGGAAATCAACGCCTGCCGTTGGCTTTGCTGCAGGGTTAGAGAGATTGATATTATTATTGAAAGAGAAGGAAAATTCATTGATCTCAAATTATGCGGATATATATATCATATCACTTGATGAGAAAGCTATTCCATATTCATTTTCAATTGCAGATAAACTGAGAAATAAACTTGGGATTAAAGTTGTCTGTGAAACGCTACGCCGAAGCATGAAAGCTCAACTTCGAGAGGCTAATAAAAATAATTCAAAGTTCACCATTATAGTTGGAGAAGATGAAATTAAATCTAATAAAGTTATCATCAAAAATATGGAAGATGGCAACCAAATAAATGCATCAATAGATGATATCGAAAATCATTTTGGGGTTGATTACGAATATAAATGATAGAGTATGTAATTATTGTTCATTTTCATGAACTCAGTTTAAAAGGTAAAAATAGATCCTGGTTTGAAAAGACTTTATTAAACAATATAAAGCGACATTTGATTGGCCTACCCTATTCAAATATAAATAGATTATCAGGTAGAATTATTATTGGAGATATAGATTCTAAACTTTGGGATCAATATACAAGGGTTCTATCTGATTTAATTGGTATTAGAAATTTCATTTTAGCATCTAAGGTTGAATTAGATATAGAGAAAATTAAAGCTGAAGCACTAAAGATATCAGAAGTTGAGAAATCTAAAGTAAGCTTTCGAGTTTCAGCCAGGAGACAGAATAAAACCTTTAAATTTAATTCTCATGAAATAAATCAGATTGTTGGTGAATATGTAATAAATAATACTCATCTAAGTGTCAATCTTGATAGACCTGATATTGATATTTTAATAGAGATTGTAAATGAAACGGTATTTATTGGTACAAGAAAGATTCAAGCATATGGTGGCCTTCCTGTCGGTACTGGTGAAAAAGGACTTTCATTAATATCTTCAGGAATTGACTCACCTGTGGCATCCTTTAATCTAATTAAACGAGGTGTTTCAGTAGACTATATACATTTTCATAGCTCTCCCGCAACAAGTCGTCAATCAATTTATAATGTTGAGAGTATTTTAAAAGAATTATGCAGATTTCAAATGGATTGTAAGCTCTTTTTATTTCCACTCTTGGATATACAAAATATTATTATGGATAAAATTAATAGTAAGTATTGGGTTATTTTATTTAGGCGAGCAATGATTAAAATCTCAAATCTTCTTGCTATAGAACAGGGATACAAGGTTTTGATTAGTGGTGAGAATGTAGGCCAGGTTGCATCACAAACATTATCGAATATTGTTGCTATTGATGATGCCACCTCAATACCTATTCTAAGGCCCTTATCTGGTCACAATAAAGAAGAAATTGTTTTACAGGCTGAAAAAATAGGTACATATGAAATATCTATAGAGCCATACCAGGACTGTTGTTCATATTTTGTGCCACCGAACCCAGAAACAAAGTCGAAATTAGACAGGATTCAAAGATTAGAGAGGTCTATTGAAATTGATAAATTAATTACTGACTATCATCAAAAAATTGAAATAAAGGAAATTTCATTTTATGAAAAATAATATAAAAATAATATCTTGGAATGTTAATGGGATACGAGCAGTTTTAAAAAAAGGATTTCATGATTTTATAAATGAGTATAAACCAGATATCCTTTGCCTCCAAGAAACTAAGGCTCACCCTGATCAAGTTGATCTTAATATGGATGATTTACCTTTTAGATATTGGAACTCTGCTGAAAAAAAAGGCTATTCCGGTACATCAATATTTTTAAATAAAGAGCCTGTTAGTTATGTTAATGGACTTGGCATAAAGAAACATGATAATGAAGGGCGAGTAATAACACTAGAATTCAATGAGTATTACCTAGTAAATGTATATACACCAAACTCTAAAAGAGATCTTAGCAGATTAGATTATAGATATAATGAATGGGATAAAGATTTTTTAGTTTATTTAAAGAAATTAGAAGAGAAGAAACCTGTGATATTCTGCGGTGATCTCAATGTTGCCCATAAAGAAATTGATTTAAAAAATCCTAAAACAAATAAAAAAAATGCAGGATTTACTATTGAAGAGAGAGAGAGTTTCACTAACTATATTGAATCTGGTTTCATTGATACTTTCAGGGAATTCAATCAGGAACCTGATCATTATTCTTGGTGGAGCTATATGTTTAATTCTAGGGCAAAAAATGTTGGATGGAGGATAGATTATTTCTGTGCATCACAATCAATAAAGAAGAAGTTTATAGATGCATATATTTTACCAGATGTAATGGGATCAGACCATGCCCCAGTTGTTTTAGAGATAGATATTTCATGATAACAAAAAATCAAATCAAATTTTTAAAATCACTATCTCAAAAAAAACATAGAATTGAAAATAATAAATGTTTAATTGAGGGTAAGAGGATAGTTGGTGAATTAATTAAATCTAATCAGAAGATTGAACAGATTATAGTTACTGATAAATTCATTAAGAAAAACCCCGATTTTATTTTATTTAATTCTAGTCATCAGTATGACATTATTTCTAATGATGATGTAAAGAAAATAAAGAATACAGAAAATTCTCAGGATATATTTGCGTTAGTTGCTACTGGTGGTAGTGTTGACTCTAATTTAGAGGGACCTGTATTGATACTTGATAACATATCTGATCCAGGTAATTTAGGTTCTTTATTAAGAACTGCATCATGGTACAATATTAATAATATTTTCGTCACAGATAATTCAGTTGATATTTATAACCCTAAAGTTGTTCGTTCAGCAATGGGGGCACATTTTTATTTATCTAATCTACATCAAATAAAAAATAATGAAATAATTTCTATTTTTAATAAATCTGATTTGGATATTATTGCTGCAACATTAGATGGTGCACCTCATACAGAAATGTCCATAACCAATAATTGGGCATTAATTTTAGGGAATGAGGCTCATGGAATTGATAGGACAATGCTTCATATTGCAAGTCAGAGCGTATCTATTCCTAGATTAGGTAATATGGAAAGTCTAAATGTTGCAATTGCAGGCTCTATCTTAATTGATAGATTTATAGGAAGTTAAAAATTACTATATTCAATATATAATCATGATTAAATTCTATTTATGAAAATTTTAAATAATATTTTAGAAGCAATTGGCGAAACACCCATTATAAAACTTAATAAGATTGGGTCAGAGTTAGACTGTAATTTAATGGTGAAATGTGAGTTTTTTAATTCTGGAGGTTCAATTAAAGATAGAATAGGATACAATATGATCCTTGAGGCCGAAAATTCAGGAAGGATTAAGCCTGGAGATACTTTGATTGAGCCAACATCTGGGAATACAGGCATTGGGATGGCATTGGCTGCGGCAGTGAAGGGTTATAAAATGATAATTACCATGCCAGAGAAAATGAGTAAAGAAAAAGAGGTAGTTCTGAAAGCTTTAGGCGCAGAAATTGTCAGGACTCCAACTGAAGCTGCGTGGGATAGCGATGAAAGTCATATAGGTATTGCAAAAAAATTAAACAATGAAATTGAGAATTCACATATACTAGATCAATATGCAAATCCAGCTAATCCAGATATTCATTATAACACTACAGCTGTTGAAATAATTAATGATTTAGATGGAAAAATAGATATGGTGGTAATGGGGGTTGGCACAGGAGGGACTATTACTGGTGTTGCAAAAAAATTAAAAGAATTCAACCCCAATATTAAAATAATAGGAGTTGATCCATTTGGATCCATATTAGGTGGAGGAACTGAAATTCACTCATATAAAATCGAAGGCATTGGATATGATTTCTTCCCAGATGTCCTGGATAATAATCTAATTGATGAATATATAAAGGTTGATGATAAAAATTCTTTTCAGACTGCAAAAAAATTAATTAAAGAAGAGGGATTATTTATTGGTGGCTCATCAGGATCTGCTGTATGGGCAGGTCTACAGGCGGCAAAACAACTAAAAAAGAATCAAAATTGTCTAATTATCTTACCTGATTCAATTAGAAATTATCTAAGTGGGTTTGTTGACGACCAATGGATGCAGAATAATGACTTTATAGATTAGTTGTTGAATTAATTGTGTATTTTCTTTTATTCTTATTTTTTATCTATATATTATTTATTTCAATCTACATATATGCAACAATTAAACTCCCATATCAAAAATTAGATTTCTTCGAAGCTCCAGGCCTTAGCATAATTGTTGCCATAAGAAATGGTGAGGATTCCCTTCAAAATCTAATTAATAGCCTAATCAATCAAGACTATCCCGGCTCACTAGAATTCATACTAGTAGATGATGATTCTGATGATAAAACTAAAGATATCATAATGTATAATATGAATTTAGATAAACGATTTAGATATTTTTCCTCTTTAGAAGGAGATAAGAATTTATCAAATAAGAAAAAGGCACTTGATATAGGCATCCAAAATGCCCAATATAATTATTTATTGTTTACAGATGTTGATTGCATTATCCCACAAACTTGGATTAGTACCATGTCTAGGTATTTTCAGGCAGGTTATGAGTATATTGTTGGTACCAGTATAGTACAGAGAAAGACAAAAATGAATTTTATTTCTATCTTTCAAAGGATTGATTTTCTGTTATTAATGATAATTTGTAGAGCATCTACTTTCTTTGGATATCCACTAGCCTCATCAGGGCAGAATCAAGGCTTTACTAAATCATTATATGATAGAGTTGGTGGATTTAACAATATTAATTCATTCATTGGTGATGATACAGCATTCTTACAGTATTGTAGTAGTTTGGGGTGCAAATCAACATTTGTTGATAATAGTTTGTCATGTATTTATTCACGACAAGAATCAAAACTATCCAACTTTATTTATCAAAGAATAAGGTGGGTGTCTGATGCAAATAAATTGTGGAAAATTAATGTTAACTTTTTCTTGATTTTAATTTCATCATTTATATTTTTCGTATCATTACCAATTTTATTTAGTATTTCAAGCTACATGTTTATTCTTCAGCTCATTGTCATAAAATCAATATGTGAGTTTACCCTATTATTTATTGGATCAAGGAAACTGAATACAAGTATAGGTCTATATGACTTTCTAGTTTGGGAAATATTTCATATACCCTATATAATAGCTGTGGGGACTCTGAGCTACTTTACTAGATCTCTTACATGGAAGGGTAGGAAGATAAATTGACAGCCATTGTTTTTATTTTTATAGTTTATTGTGTTCTGTTGATGTGGTTATTTGATTTTCATGAATCTGAAATAGATAATAGCAGGAATGCGAATACCTTAAATAAACCCCCGATAATTATTGTTAAGGACATCAATAACATAAACCTATTATTAAATACATTAGATTCAATAAAAGATAGTGATTTTTCAGAGCAGATTGAACTTTTACTTATAAATGATACAGATGCTGATCTCGAAGAGATACTTGAATTTTACAAATCCATATTTAGTCAAATTGCAATCATTAATAAGAGGAGGTTCAATGATTTAGATGATGAAATTTCTAAAAGTATTTCTAAATATGTTCTATCTATTAATTGTGGAATGATTTTATCAGATAGAATGATTAAGAAGATATCACTTTATATCGAGGAGTACAACTTTTCGATTATATTTTTACCTGTTTATAGCAACTACAATAATAAAAAATATATTTTTCATCAATTATTCTCTTCTTTTTGGCAAGCGTGTAAATGCTCTTTAATTAATAAAAATTTATATACTTATAATGATATAGAGAATAACGTTGCTTTAATTGAGAAAAAATTATTTATAGAATTATCAGATAATTTCAACAAAAATAAAATTTCTCAGAAATTTATTATGGATTCAGATTTATTAATTCATGATAATAATAGAAAAGTATATCTAGATATAAATTACTTCTTAGCCCTATACATAGGTTTGAATCTGTTATACTTTGTTGTCATTGCGCAGTTTCTTGCATCACCAAGTTTGTTATATTTAGTAATAATAATAATTAAAATTTTCCCAGAGTTTTACTATATGTATGCATATTATAATAGGCTAAGAATTAAATTTCCTAAAGCAGAGTTTTTAGCATATTCATTTTTTGTCCCAATATATTTAACTATGATATCGATATCTAATTGGAAATTAGATAGAATAAAATTTTATAATAGAGAGATATTTAGATAAAAAAAAAGCCTCAATAAAATTGAGGCTTTTTTAGTAAGATTTTACTACAAGCTTATTTACTTACCCTTATTGTACATTGTAACAATTAATAGTAAGGCTATTAAACCTGCTATTCCTGCATCACCAAACTGTCCCATTAAAGAGCCAATTCCTGCGATTACATTGAATGGATCGTTGAACAAAATACCTATCGCAACACCCAAAGCAATCAGAGCTTTTAAAACATCTGTAATACTGTTAAGCCAGCCCGTGATTAAAACCAATGCATTTTTCATGTATTAAACCTCCTAGATTTTTGAATAAAGGCTCTAATCTCTTAGAGCCTTATATTCAATTGTTTAGTATCCGGGATATTAATCCAAGAAAGAAGCAAATACTATTAGCGCTAGAAGTCCAGCTAATCCACCATTAATGAATGAATCAACTAGTTCTATAATCCCACCAATAGGGTTTACATTAGTTACATATAAGATATTAACGAATACAAAAAAAACGATAACAGTTTTAAGCAATCCAACTATACCACCAACCCAACTGTTTACATTATTTAATGCTGATTTCATTGTTTTCTCCTTGTTTTGTTATTATCTAAGATGTACAAGCATCTTAGAATTCTTACTAGACTAAATATTATATAAAAAGCTAAAATTGATAACTAAATCAACTTTCTGCGTTAAACTTAGGTTAGATTAACTATTATATCCAAATAATATTTAAAGTATTACTTTAACACTATAAATTGTGTTATCTGTTTAAAGACTACAATATAAACTAATACCTTAGCGTCTAGATTGAAGTTTTGCAAGTAACTTTAGGATTTCAAGGTATAGCCATACTAAGGTAATTAATAAACCAAACGCTCCATACCATTCCATGTATTTCGGAGCGCCATTTTCAGCTCCCTCTTCTATAAAATCAAAGTCTAAAACTAAATTTAATGCTGCAATGGCTACCACGAATACGCTAAATCCAATACTAAATAATGATGAATTTGTTGGGTTCATAATTGGCAGACCAGAACCAAAAAAACTCATTATAAAACTCACAAAATAGAGCACTCCAATGCCTGCTGTTGCTGCAAAAATACCTAATTTAAAATTCTCAGTTGGAGCTATTAATTTTGTTTTATATGCAAATAGTAGGGCAATAAAAATAGCAAATGTTAAGAAAATTGCCTGTCCTACTATTCCATCAAATTGCTGAGCGTAGTACTGTGAAATTCCACCCAGGAATAATCCCTCCAGGGCTGCATATATTAATGTAGTATAAGTTGCTAAATGTTTTTTAAAGATTGTTACAAGAGCAACGCAAAGACCGCCAATGGCACCAAAGATCATAATTGGATAGCTAGGATTATTCCATGTATACATTGCAGTACACATAAGTACTAGCAAGGAAAGAGAAACTTTATTTATTGTTCCTTCTAGTGTCATTGTTTCTGAACCTACACCTTTATCTTTGTTAAATGTACTTGATTGTAAAGCTGGATTTCCTGATCTGTAAGAAATATGATTACGCATACTATGCTCCTTAATTATATATTTTTAGATTATATTTTATATGGTAAAAATTTATAATAAATTAAAATTAATATCTACTAATAGAATAGTATGAAATCAAAACTATCAAATAAAAAATTATTAGAAATATATAAAAATTTATTGCTCCCTAGGTTGATTGAAGAAAGGATGCTAATTCTTTTGCGACAAGGGAAGATATCGAAGTGGTTCTCAGGTATCGGGCAAGAGGCAATTAGTGTAGGCGCAACCTTTGCACTCAACAAAGGTGATGTAATTTTTCCAATGCATCGTAATCTGGGTGTTTTTACCACAAGGGAGGTAGATTTAAAGACATTGTTTTGTCAGTTAATGGGCAAAGATGGTGGATTTACAAAAAGTAGAGAAAGATCTTTCCATTTTGGTGCACCAGATTACAATATTGTTGGAATGATATCTCACCTTGCTGCCATGCTTCCTGTGGCATGTGGTGTCTCATATATAAAAAAAATTAAACAAAAAGATGAAATTGCTATTGCTTTTATTGGTGATGGAGCAACAAGCGAAGGTGATTTTCATGAGGCACTTAATCTTGCAGCAGTATGGAAATTACCAGTTATATTTTTAATTGAAAATAATGGGTATGGTCTTTCAACTCCAACATTAGAGCAGTATGCCTGTACCAATTTATCTGATCGTGGCATTGGCTATGGAATGAAGTCACATACTATTGATGGAAACAATGTGCTTGAAGTATATGATACAATTAGTAAGAGTGCTAAATATTGCCGCTCCAATAAAGGCCCTGTCCTTATTGAGGCAAAAACATTTAGAATACGTGGACATGAAGAGGCATCTGGTGTTAGCTATGTTCCAGAATCACTAATTTCAACTTGGAAAAAGAAAGATCCAGTAAAGTTATTTGAGGACTATTTATTAGATAAAAAGATTTTAACTAAAAAATCAATATCATTAATGATAGCTAAAATCAAGAAATCATTTGAGTCTGATATTGATTTTGCTATTAACTCAAAGATTGAAGAAACAAATCGAGATAATGAACTTAATGATGTTTATGAAAAAGAAGTTCAGATTAAATATCCAAAGTCACGAGGCTCACAAGAAATTAGGTTTGTAGATGCTATATCTAGTGCGCTTCATGCGAAAATGAAGTTTGATAAATCAGTTATATTAATGGGTCAAGATATTGCAGAATATGGAGGAGTATTTAAGATAACTAAAGGATTTTTAGATGACTTCGGGTCTGATCGTATTAAGAATACACCCATTATTGAATCTGGTATTATTGGAGCCGCGATGGGTATGTCGCTTGAGGGTTATAAACCAATAGTTGAGATGCAATTCGCAGATTTTGTCTCATGTGGATTTAATCAGATTGTAAATAATCTAGCAAAAACAAAGTACAGATGGAATCAAGCTGTCAATGTAACTATAAGAATGCCATCTGGGGGTGGGATGGGTGCAGGCCCATTTCATTCACAGAGCAATGAATCGTGGTTCACGCAAGTTCCAGGATTAAAAGTTGTTTATCCATCGAGTCCCCAGGATGCAAAAGGGTTATTAATTCAATCAATTGATGATCCAAATCCAGTGATCTTTTTTGAACACAAGGGATTATATAGAAGTATTAAATCCAATGTAGATGACGGACTATATTCAATTGAAATTGGGAGAGGCTCAATTGTTAAAGAGGGGAATTCCTTATCTATAATTACATATGGTATTGGAGTTCACTGGGCGATTGAGAGTGTATCTAAATTACCATTAGAGCTTCAGCATAAGATAGAGATAATTGACTTAAGATCTTTAGTCCCATGGGATAAGCAATTAGTTTTAGAATCAATTAAGAAAACTAATAGGGCGATGATACTGCATGAGGCGACTCATACATCTGGGTTTGGCGCTGAAATAGCAGCTACAATTTCTGAAGAAGCATTTGAGAATTTAGATGCACCTGTTATGAGATTAGCATCACTAGATACGCCCATTCCCTTTTCTCAAGATATAGAAAGAAATATTTTTTGGCCTAAGAGCCACATTGAAGATAAGATTATAGAGTTACTTGATTTTTGATTTAGTTAGACTAAAACCTAATAATCAATCCAGATTTGTCTTCATCCCATAGCTCATATTTATTCATAACAGATAAAAATAAGTTTGATAGTTTAATTTGATCTAGCCACCGACTTAGATTTGGAAAGTTGTCAGCAAACCAGCTGGGATCAACATTCTCGCACTGTCGAATTAAAGGGAATATGGCAATATCTGCCAATTGGTATTTACTATCAAATAGATATTCTGTTTCGTTTAGACTGTTCTCATATATTGATAATATTTTTTTGCAGTTATCTTGATATTCATTGATAGACTTCTCAGGGAATCGATCTGCATATTTATATCGATTTAGCCAATATTTAAAATCAGCATCATTTATTTTAATCATATCTATTTGTTTTTTGGGATTTTTTTCAAGCCAATCTAAATTGGATTTCTCTATAGCCCACAACATAATTTGAAGACTTTCATCAATGATTTCATTGTTGCTGATCTGTAGTACAGGCACGGTACCTTTAGGTGAGATTGTATATAGTGAATCGGGTCGATTCTTCAACGATATTTCACGTAATTCTATTTTTATTTTTGATTTAGACAGCGCCATCCTGGCACGGATTGCCCATGGTCATCTACGGAATGTATATAGAATTGGATATTTATTATTAGACATACTAAAAGTCAAGACCAATACTGAGATACCATCTAGCTGATGACATTTCTTTTGTAACTGGATTATACTGCCATGCAATATCTGCTTGCCATGGCATCCCAAATAGAATAAATCGAGGCCCAAGGCCAAAAGTCCAAACCCACCCCAAAGGATCAATTAAGCGATCTTGAGTTGAAAGATTATCTGCATTGTTATCTGGATAAATTTTATACCCATCTATTTCTGTAATATTATCCCATGATTCCACTGCTTTTATATCTGGGAACTCACTATTCTTATTCCATACAACTGCAATATCAGAAAATAAGACACCATTAATTTTACCGAGGACTCCAAGCCAGGGGAAGTAGTACATTAAGAATGGCATTCTCAATTCTGTGTTCATCAATAAAACATTCTGTCCGTGCTTGGCTCCTATGGGCAACCCCCTGAGTGGCATTACATATACATCATAGTATACCTGATCTAGGCTATGTACATCATATACATGTGAGTAATTAGCATTGTTAAAAAAAGGTAGGTAGCTGGTTCCGCCTACTCTAAAGCGAACTGATTCCATGGCGTCTTTCCCACCAAATGTCCCACCATAGAATCTAAAGGCTGTGCTAATGCCATTTGCTATTGATTTATAGTGCCTAAAATCAAAAACCAGAGAATTAAAATTTAATGACTTAGATTCTTTTCCTAATACACTACTTATATACTTTACCGACATCCTTCTTCCTTCGACTGGATAGGTTTCCTGCCACAAAGTATTATCAAAAGTATATTCTAGGGATGGAATTAAGAACACTTTGAAATAATCTTTATCTCCTTGCTCGGAATTATTATAGTAGGTTGTCCAGATAATATCTTGTTTAGAATTTGCTCGCAGGTCAAAACCATAATTTAATCGTTGAAATCTATTAATTGCGTAGCTTGGATCAATTGTTAAGCCTAAAAATTGATATCTAACTGATGGGAAATAGTCTGTCACCATTCCTCCATTACTTGCTTGAACTGTTTGAAAGTCATAGTATTCTTGACCATAGTGATAGAATGAATATAACCAGTCGGTTCTTTTTGATAGATTGTAGTACTTAATTAAATAGTCAGATGACTTTACTTTAATTTGCATTTCAGTATTGATTAAGATTCGGTGGTTACCCAGTATATCACTAAATAGGATATTAACAAGACCTGTACTGCCCGTTACGCTATTATACCCATAGTCAACATTTGCATAGTCAAGAGTAAATCTCGTTTTATACTTAAATATTTTTAAAGATTTTGTAATGTCAAATTTTTTAAAATCACTTTTACTATCAATAGACTTATCAGTAGTTTGTTTTTTCTTTGGAGTATAATTTATTCTGCTGAAATCATAGTTACTATAATCACCAACCTTATCATCATTCTCGTCATTCATATACTCAATAATATTATTTTCTTCAATATTCTTAGAATCTATTGTTTTAATCCAGTTAGCGTCAATGAGCTCTATAGAGTTTTCTAGATACTCTTTGGGGTTATATATTGTGAATGTATCGTAACCTGAATTGTTAAATCCTGTAAAGATCATCTGATTTGTTGAAGTATTCCAAGATAATTGTGTTACACCTGTTAAGATATTTGTAATAGGCGTGCTGTTTATAGAGCTATCAGATTTTAAATATATATTATTAATTCCATTTTTATCTGATATGTATGCAAGTAGCCCGTCATTGTTTGAGTAGTGCGGATAACTCTCATTGAAATCTGTATTTGTATGTCTTGTCATTGTATCTGTAGCTATATTGATACTATATATATCGTGCTGTTCAAAATTAATATTTGTAATTAATGAGTCATCTGGACTTTGAAATTCCTTTATAGTAGTATAGTTATCTCTATTGGAAATAAAGTATAGGTTTTCACCCTTTGCATCCCATGAAACTTGATCATCTGAAAACCAGTCGTTTGTATAGTTGATTAATGAATCTTTATCGATATCATATAAGTAGATATCACTTGAAAACCCATTATTCCCGATGAAGGCAATTACATTCTTATTTGGATGCCATGTTGGTCTGAATATCCCTTTAATTGGAAATCTTTTTATATCTTTTTTATTATCTTCGAGATTGATAAATATTAAAGCATCTGATTTTCCGGATTTAACGGCCACTGCAATTTGCTCACCATCAGGTGACCAGGTTATTCCTGGTTTTAGTATATGCATTTCTTCAAACTCTAGGGTCCTCTGACCTCTTATAATTCTTCTGATGAACTTCCCATCAGTAGCATTCATTAGATAAAGATTAATAATTCCTTTTCTATCAGAGAAAAGGGCTATCTCCTTACCGTTAGGTGAGATTGTTGGTGCAATATTATAGTGGTTACGTAATTTTTGGTGATCTGTTAGCTGGAATGAAATCTCAGATATATTGGTTTTATTATTTATATCAGGCCAATACTGTTTTTTTAAATACTTATGCCACTGGTCAGAGAGCTCATCGATTGTAATAGATATCGCAGATTTAACGCCAAGATTAACATTCCCCTTGGCTTTAATTTGCTTAATTATTTCTGATATAGACTCTTCACCCCACTTATCAGTAATAAAATTCCAAACTGATTGACCTCCACGATACGCCCAATATCCACCGAGTTGATTTATGTGAGGGAGGTTTTCCCCATTTAAAACCATATCTCGTATCCACATATCTGAATTAGAGCTCCACTTTTCAGCTATGTACTCCGCTAGTCCCTCATTCATCCATAGTGGTATCCTAACCTCTATCGAATTTGACATCATTGATTTTAAACTTCCACCGTAAACACAATCATTAATGAATGCATGAACAAGTTCATGGTATATAACATGCTTAAAATCTCTATGTGACCCATCAAAGGGAATCACAATACGGTTTTTTAAAAGCTCGGTCACTCCACCAACACCTTCAGGCAGGTGAGATGATATAACATTGGTTTGCTGAAATTCATTATGAGATCCATGTACAATAATGGAAACCCTATCCTTTAGAGACCAGTTTAGTAGAGATTGAATTTTGTTATAGGCATCTTCAGCGTGTTGCTCAATAAAACTAAGGTGATATCCAGATGAGTCTGATACATAGACATCAAAGTGATCTGTCTGAGTATAGTGCCAATCAAACTTATCATACTGCACTATATTCTTCCCAAATTGGCTAGGGAATAAAAATGAAAGTGTCATCAGCAGTAAAAGTGTATATTTAATTTTAAAATATTTTTTC
>MDSW01021245.1_pt1 | contig 26669 bp, 20 predicted proteins | sample 811171 | NCBI WGS metagenome assembly MDSW01 (sample SAMN05326641, study PRJNA326480) | marine metagenome | isolation source: seawater | place: Atlantic Ocean: North West | collected 2012 | reverse complement strand
CTCCAGAGAACTAAAAGGCTTTTTGGCCCTTTTCCTATCTTTGCTGATATAGACGCGTATGGTAATTTCGTTATATATTCCCTTGTAAGTGGTGGAGAAGGGCGGTCTTGAAAGGTGAGCTTATATGCATCTATAATTGTTCTGGCCAGTCTATTTTCACCACAGCTTGACAAAAGGATTGAAGCTAGTGATCCTCTTAAAAACCATCTTCTGGAGATTTGTAGTTGAGATTTAATCATAAAAAAAATTACCGGATATTTTCGCTTGAGTTATTTATTTTAGCTCTTGTATTAATTTTGTCACCTCTAGATATAGCAAAAAGTCAATCAAGCGCAGATTCTGCATTAGGTTCACTTCTAAGAACCATAGAAAGTATTTCAAGAGATTCTAGAACAAACATTCTACCAGCTCCGAATGAATTAGACAAACTGCAAAATACTGTGCCGCTTTCAGATTCATTAGGTTTTACAGATTCTAAGCTAAACAGCACTGAGTCAATAGTTGCATCAGCTTTTTGCAAAGGTGATATTGTAGCTGATGACCCAAGAATGTTACTTATTAAAGACAAGTTTTCTTCTGTAGAGCAAGATTTTTGTAAAAGGTCAGGAGTTATAATTCCGTTATATGGCTATGATATATTTGATAGAAGATTTCGTTCTTCAGGAACAACATCCGGAGAAATTAATGATGATTATATAATAGGCATTGGTGATACCTTAATTTATACTTTTGTCGGTTCGTTATCAAATTCTGCTTCAGTAATTGTTAATTCTCAGGGAGCAGTTGTATTAGAAAAACTTCCTCCCATACCAGCTGCGGGAAAAACACTTGGAGAGTTTAAAAAGCTACTTCAAGAGCAGATAGATCTTTATTTTGGAGCTACTGATTCTTATGTGAGTATTGGTCGTATAAGAGAGATCTCTGTTATAGTTACTGGAGAAGTAAAAACACCTGGTCAACATCGAGTTACTGCACTTTCTTCAATATTAGATACCATCGCTGTTGCAGGTGGTGTTAAAAAAACGGGGTCATTAAGAGGAATTAAGTTAAAAAGAAGTAACAAAATATTTAGTGTTGATTTGTATAATCTAATTCAAGGTGAATCAAATTTCCCCAAAATTTCTATGAAAGAAGGAGATCAAATAATTGTTCCCACTATAGGTCCTGTAGTAGGTGTGTCCGGAGACATAAAAAGGCCTGTATTAATTGAGTTAAGTTCTGAGGATTCATCTATCAATATGGAAGATCTGTTGAGCTTTGGTGGTAGAGAAATAAGACCAAGAGGTAATACTTATACTCTTTCAACTTTTGATGATAATGGAAATCAAAGTGTAAATAATATTAATGATGATTATAACTTTACTAATGGTGATTTGTTGGTTGTTTCTAGGGGGCGCGAGTCTTTAGTTGGCGGTGTGTGGCTAACTGGGCATGTATCTATTCCGGGTAGAAGAGTTTTACAAGTAAATAAAACAGTAAGCTCTTTATTGGGAAATGATGTTAGTAATCTGAAGAGGAATCCATACCTACTCTTTGGAGTTCTTGAGACTGTTGATCCCAATACTAAGTCAAGGAGATTTTTTGGTTTAGATCTTCAGAGAATTTTAAGTAAACAAGAAGATTTTCAGCTAGTCGATGGTGATAATTTGATTGTTCTTAGTAAGACGGATATAGATTTTCTGTCGTCTGATATTGTGCAATCTATATTACTTGATGACGAAGATTCTATTTCTATAGATAATAATATTAATAACTCGCGAAATGCTTCATCATTAGCTCAAGCTAATTCTTTAAGCTCAGTATCTGTTTTATCTGAGCTAGCAAATAAAGTTTCTGATCTAACAGGTTCTCTTGAAAATGTTAATGCCAATCAGAATGAAGAAAACTTGACCCAGCAGCAGACTTCACAAATAAATATTAGATGTAACTCCTTAATTGAGCTTAGAAACCTTGTTAAAGATTTTGGAGCTAACAGATTTTCCAACGCTATTATCTCAACTGCATTAACAAATAAAGAAACCCCTGTAACTCAAGGTATATGTCCAAGAGTGTTTGAAGATAACCCTGGTCTTTTGGCCTACGTTTTAGAATATGCTGTTTTAGTTTTAGGTGAGGTCAGAGACCCTGGTATATACCCAATTTCTGAAGTCCCTATTTCTTCTTTGGTATCAGTAGCAGGTGGATTGACCAGGGATGTTGACTTAACAAGGACTGAAATGTCAAATTTTGGAGCTAAAGCTCCTAGTAATGCAAGACAGTTGTTAGATTTAACAAATATTTCTTTGACTGATTTGATTGTAAAACCTGCTGATGTCATAAGGTTTAATTCTAAGCCAACTTTAAGAGGAAGTGGTCCTGTGGTAATAAGGGGGGCCATAAGGCAACCAGGTACCTATCAAATTAGAAGCGGAGAGAGAGTATCGGAATTAATTCAGCGAGCTGGTGGCTTAACTGACTTAGCTTATCCTTATGGGGCTGTTTTTTTAAGAGAAAGTATTGCTAAAGCTGAGAAAGAAGCATTAGCGCGTCTCACTAGAACGCTTAACGCTGCTTTGGTAACAGCAGCTACAAACAGAAGAGTTGAGGCAAGTTCCATTGCCGCTTTGTCTGGATTAGCTCAGACTCTTAATTCAGCTCCTGCTACTGGAAGAATGGTGATAGAAGCTGACCCGGCTGTGCTTATTTCTAAGCCTGAGCTAGACGTAATTCTTGAGCCAGGAGACTTGTTGTTTATACCCAGTAGACCAAGTTCGGTTTTAGTGACTGGAGATGTTTTGAACCCTGGAGCAATGCAGTTTTTTCCTGGTAAATCTGTTGGTGAATATGTTAACTCTGCAGGAGGATATCAGCGATCAGCAGATAAAAATAAAGTTTTTGTGGTTCTTCCCAATGGTTCAGCACAGCCCGCAGGTAGTTTCTTTTTCCAATATGCTGAAACTCAGGTTCCTCCAGGAAGTAGCGTTGTAGTTCCAAAAGATGCAACTCCCTTTGATGCATTTAACCTAACTAGGGAAGTTTCTGAAGTATTTAGTCAATTAGCTATTGCAGCAGCAGCATTAAGAGTTATTGCAGGAAACTAGGTCAAATTTGGTTAAAAGTTTTATGAAATTTAAATTCCTAATTTTTCTTTCAATTATTTCTGTATGTTTAGTTCTTTTTAAAGCTGACTTGTCAAAAGCGGATTTGTATAGTGAATATCAGCCATCTGCCTCAGATTATGGTGGTATAGGTTTATTCCAAACTAGAACAGCTAGGTTTGCAAAAGATTCATCTTTTGAATTTTCAAGGTCTTTTGTGCAACCTTATGAAAGATGGTTAATTAATGTACAAATACTACCTTGGCTTGAAGGTACATTCAGATATACATCTATAGAGAATAGAAATTTTGCAGGAGGAAATTTTCTAGTTAATACAACATTTAAAGATCGAGCTATTGATTTTAAATTTCTCTTATTAAAGGAAGATTTTTTCGTTCCTCAAGTTGCTATAGGGTTTCAAGATTTCCTTGGCACTGGTCTCTTTTCAGGTGAATATCTTGTTGCTTCAAAAAGATTTAGAGATTTAGATTTTTCTTTTGGACTAGGTTGGGGTTATATTTCAGGGCCTAGAACAAGAGCAAATGGTCAACCTAAAGGGTTAATAAAAAATAACCCATTTATTAATTTGTCTGATAGTTTTAGAACCAGGTCGTCAGGAAGTAGGCAAGGGGGGTCTTTTGCCCCAGGAGCATGGTTTTCTGGACAACAAATGTCAATTTTTACAGGTTTGGAATATTTTACTCCAATAAAGGGTTTATCTTTAAAAATTGAAAGTGACCCTCATAATTACCATCAGGAGCCTGTGGGGAATTCTCTAGCCCATTCTTCAAATATAAATTGGGGTTTTAATTATAGAGGTTTTAATTGGATTGACCTAGCTTTCGCTCGTGAAAGAGGTGAAGATTGGATGATAAGGATAGGTCTAAGGGCAGACCTTGACGACAAAGGTATTCCTAAGTTGATGGAAGAGCCCCCCAAAAAAATAAATGTTAGAGAAAAATCTTTATCTAACCCTAAAAGCGAGAAAGGTGTAGACCCTACAAATCAAGTGTATGGAGAAGAAAAATTACAACCTTGGTTTTATGAAAGGTATAGACCTTCAAAAAATAATCTACAGACTTCTTCACTTAGGAAGGTTTTGCAAGCGGACGGTATTGAGGTGGTATCATTACAATATAATCAGGGCATAGTCTTTCTAAAAATTTTTTCAGACTTTGATGTGAGAAGTATTGCTCAAATTGTATCTACTCACTTAGACTTAGAAATAAAATCAATAATAATTAATAATAAAAAAATTAGATATGAATTTCAAATTTCAGATTTAAGAGATACCTTAGCTACTGATAATCTATTTTACCAATTAAATAAAAGTGGTTGGCAGGTTGAAGAGGTTAGAATAGAAAAAGATGTAATGAAGGTTTATGTTCTGCCTCTAATTGGCAATTATCCAAACAGAACTATAAATAAAGAATTTGTAGTTTTGCCTCCAGGTATAAAAAAGCTGCAAGTAAAAACTTTTTTAAATAATCAAGAGAGGGAAATTACATCAAAAATTATTTCAAATAATTTATCTAATTATAAATTGACAAACAAACTAGAAAAAAAAGAAGAATTCTTTGAAGTAAAATTAAAGAAAAAAAAATCAAAAGAAAATCAATCAAATAAATTTTTTGATCAGTTAAAGTCTGCTTTTACTGGCGGGGCGAGTTTAAGAAGGGTTTTTGGCCAAACTATACCATATAAGTGGAATAATTCTATAATTGCAGAAAATATAATTGAGGAATTAAAGGGCGATAATATAAAAATAAAAAAAATACTCTTCAAAGATGATAGGATTACTGTGCACATCTTTAGGGGTAAATATAGAACTATTCCAAAAAATCTTGGGAGAGTTATGCGCGTTGTAGTTGATAATATTTACGAAAATATTGAAAAAGTAACCTTAGTATTAGAGTCCCAAGCTGGAGAGATTGCTAGATTTACAATTAGGAGGGATCAGTTTGAAAAAGCTACTGTTGGTCTGGGGAGTGTGCAAGAAGTTTGGCAAACCGCCTCCTTTGAACCTCCACAGGGTGGCTGGTCAAAAGATGGGGAAATCTTCAATAATACTTTATACCCAGACATTAGGTACAGTGTGCGTCCAGGTTTGATGCAACATATCGGTGGTGGAGACCAATTCTTTCTCCATGAATTATTTGCTAATATAAGTTTTAAAATAAGCTTTGCTGATGGTTTTGATATTGACTCAGCGTTTGCAGTAGATTTATTTAACAATTTTGATCGCATAACAATTCCTAGTGACTCTCGATTGCCTAAGGTACGGTCAGATATTAAAAATTATCTTCAAAGGGGGCAATCAACAATTAGAAAATTAAGAGTAAATTATATGTTTAGTCCACTTACGGATATATATACTCGCCTGACTGCAGGTTATTTTGAAATGATGTATGGTGGTTTTGGTGGAGAAATTTTATATAGACCTTTTGGAAAAAGGTATGCATTTGGACTTGATATAAATTATGCAAGACAACGAAATTTTGATCAATTATGGGGCTTTCGAGACTACTCTATTAAAACAGGTCACTTTAATATTTATTATAACTCTCCCATATATAATATAAATACTGTAACTCATATAGGGAGGTATCTTGCTGGAGATGATGGAGTAACTCAAATCATATATAGAAGATTTAAAAGTGGAATTAGTTCTGGTGTTTGGGCAACACTAACTAATGTTCCTTTTGAAAAATTTGGTGAGGGGAGTTTTGATAAAGGGTTTTTCATAAATGTACCTCTAGATTTATTTTCTACTAGGGAAAGTATTTACCATGGTGTTTTCGCCTTTAGACCACTTACTAAAGATGGCGGCCAGATGTTAGATATAAAGAGATTGCATGACCATGTAGGTTTTTTCCCTGATGAAATTACTAGGGATTGGAAATATATACTTGAATAAGGAATTTTGACTGATGGATAAAAAAATTCTTTATATAATTAATGAGAGTTATTTTTTTTTATCACATAAAAAAGAGCTCGCTGATAAGGTAAAAGAATTAGGGTATGAAGTTCATGTTGCTGTCCCTAAAGATCATGTATGGGCGCCAGAAAACTTTTCAAACAATAAAATAACTGAAAGAGGTTTTGTATGTCATGAATATGATCTGTCCAGAAGAGGCCAAAATATATTTTTAGAACTTAAAAGTTTTTTCCAAATATTCTTAATTATACTAAGTGTTAGACCTTCAATATTACATTTTATGACTATAAAGCCAATTATATATGGTGGTTTAATTTCTATTTTTTTTCCTAAGTCGCTTAAAGTATTTAGTATTACGGGTCTAGGGCAAGTTTTTACTGAAAACACGTGGTATGCTAAATTGAGAAGGTTTATAATAATATTTTTTTTCAAATTAATCTTTAGTTTTAAATCTAGTAATTTAATTGTACAAAATTCATATGATTTTGATTTAATTTTTAAAAAAAATTTAATAAATAAAAATAGACTGCACCTAATCAAAGGTTCAGGTGTTAATGTAAAAGAGTTTCCTTACATTAAAGAGAGCAAAAAAACCGTTCCTGAAGTTATTTTGGCCTCGAGGCTTTTATGGGAAAAGGGAATAAAACAATTTGTTGAAGCTGCTAGAATATTCAAGCAAAAAAAAATAAATATTAGATTTACTTTGGTTGGAGATACTCAAGAATCTAACCCAAGATCAGTTCCTAAAAGAGTCATTGAAGCCTGGGTAGACGATGGTTTGGTTGACTGGGTGGGAAGAAAAGAAAATATGTCAAATGTAATTGCTAAATCAAATATTGTTTGCCTTCCTACTGTTTATGGTGAAGGTGTGCCCAAGGTTATACTAGAGGCTGCTGCTACTGGAAGAGCTCTTATTGTATCAGATAACCCTGGCTGTAAGGAATTAGTGCTTGATCGAGTTACTGGACTTATAGTTAAAGATAAAAACTCTAAAGAATTAGCAGAATGCATCAATGAATTAATAAATGATGATAAACTAAGAGAATATTTAGTTTTAAATGCAAAAGAAAAAATATATAAAGAATTTTCATCAGATATCATTGTAAATACAACTACAGAAATTTATATGACTAAAAGTTTTTAGGCATAAAATTAATTATTTTCTCAGCCATCTAATATGAGCAGTTTGTGAGAGAAAGTATATTGCTAATACACTTATAAATGGAAGAATTCCTGTTCGGTACCTAATCGCAGATCCAGGATTCATAACACTTAGTGGATAAGTAGCAAATAGAATCCAGAATAAAGTAAATATTACAGTGATCAATAAGATAGGGGAAGCTTTTTTTGAGTGATAGAATATTGATAAAGTTAAAATAATTATTATCATCATTCCTTCAATAAAACCAAATAAATGTAATTTATTATTATATAAAAATGCCTCTTTATACGTAGGCCCTACAATGCTCATAATCATACCTTTAGGGCTTTTATAGATATAGTCATTTTCTTTTTCCCAGAAAACTTCTCTTGTGCTTCTTCCTCCGGCTAGTCCATCAATACCACTTCCTGATTTATAATTCATCGGTATTTGTTCGAGAGTTATTTTATTTAATGTATCTCTTTCAATATAGAGGAGGCTTAAAGAAAGAATTCCTACTAAAAGCACTAAAAACCCTTTCTGTTGTATTTTGGTTCCCAATGTTAAAGTGAGATAGATAAATAATATTCCTGGTAAATACTGAGTTTTAAAAAGAAGTAGTATCAAAGCACTCAGAATCTCTTTTACCTTTGGGAGTTGATTTTTCTTTGTTAAGTTAATCAAAAATGCGCTAATTATACCAACAGCTAATACGACTATAGCTTCTTTCCCAGCGATAGACGACCAAATTGTAAATGATGGAAGCATAAACAAAAATAATAGCCATTTTCTGTGTTGAGGATCTAATGCTTTAAGCACTGCAATTATTCCTATGAAAGCTATAGTTTGAAAAATTAGGTTAATCACTAAAGCAATGCCTATAAAGTTATTCAGATAGTAGCCCATCGCAAGGACTAGCTGAGTAGAGAATTTCCTTGGTGAGTCCAAAAGAAGGCTCATAGATAATGGTGAATTATCACCGCCTAACAGGGTATCAAAATCACCACCTGAGACATATGTTTGACTATCTCCAAGAGTTGTTATGCCTGATAGCGCTACAAATATAAATATTGATACAAATGAGCGGTAAAGGTAGAGAAATATATAAACTAATTGCCAGGATACTTTCATCTTCTCTTAGGTGATTCACTTATAAAGATTGCATAAAGAGTTAATATAGCGAAACCAAAGAAAATAGAGATAATTACTGGCAAGCCAAACATAATTCTGATGTTTGGGGAGGTAGGGATATTTGGAACATAAATTGGCTCAATAATTTTTGCTGCATAAGGTTCAGAGCTGTCAAGTAGCATTAGTTTGTTTTGTTCTTCTTTTAAAAGAGTTAACAAAATTTGTCTTTGATCAATTTTTCTTTCTGTATTTAGCTTCTGTGATAAGTATTTTTCTCTTTCATTAACATACTTAAATTCATTTTCTCTTATAAGAGAGTCAGCTTCGAAATAAATAAGTTCTAAATAGTTTTTAGCTTTTTCTTTTTCTTTATGTGTAAAAATTACTTCAATGAATCCTAAAGGAGTTTCAACAAATTTAATTGAACCTGAAATATAAGCAACAAGTGACTCAATACTTGGTGCTGACCATGGGACTTGTTTAAAAAATGCTTTTCTAGATTCAGATCTTTCAAATTTTTTACCTGAAGGAACTTTCCAATTTCCAGAATTTTTGTCCCAACTAGTTGAGAATATTTCCGGAAGTAGGTTGTATTTATCTTGTAAGCGCTTGGCTAAAGTGGGAGACTTCATAATTAACTTCAATTTTCCAATATTAGATGTATTGTTGAGATAATTATTAGAAAATACAATTTGTTGGTCTAGCAGAAGTTGACTTATTTGTGCTCCACCCATGGCAGGGCCAGAGGCTTCTTCGCCTTTAATAATTATTTTTGCTTCGAATTGAGGCTCATATCTTTTTAAATCTCTATAGCCAAAAAATAAACCAATAAGAATAAGTGGTATCAATATCCATATCCACCTGATCCACACCCTGAAAATAAACCTAATGTCAACTACATCATTATAAATATTTGAGGTATTATTAATTTGGTTTTTCATTTAATTATAAATTCCTAAATAAAATATTTTACTAAATAATTGCAATTTATGAATTCCTAAATTGTTTAATTATATTAGGGAATAGTGATAATAATGCAAAAAGTCCAAATATTAAATAAGAAAAAGCAGTTATTCCCTGTAAAAGTATGGAATATGCAAATGCCTCATTAACACCAATTTCATACAAACTAAATGTAAGAATAGCAGAGACTTGATACAAGCCAATATAGCCAGGTGCGGCTGGCAAGACGGAAGCGAAAGACATAACCACTAAAAATAACGGGACTGATATTAAAGGTAAATTCCAGCCAAGCGAAATCATAACAAAATAAATTGAGAGCATATCAAAAAGGCCTACAAATAAAAAAATTATAAAAAAAGTGAATGGCTTTTGTGAGAGGGTTTCTAATATTTCTATACAAGAGTGAATTAATTTTGATAAAAATAATAAAATTTTTTTATCAGGATCGTTAAAAGAGCTTAAGGCTTGTTTTAATTTTTTTTTAAATAGGTAACTAATTATGATTAAGATAATTATCACTGAGAAAATAGAAATCGAAAAAAACTTTATAGGAATAAGTTTATCAGGTAGTTGTATAAATGGAATAATTATTACCATAATTCCTGAAATTATTAGGAAATCAGTTGCTCGGTCAGTGATAGATTTTATAGCGATGTCTACAGGGTTTTTCTCTCCTATTTTATATACTATCCAGATTCTAATTAATTCACCAGCTCTAAATGGAATTAAGAAATTTCCCATATAGCCTACCGAAGTAGCCTTTACAAATAAAGTGAGTTCCTTATTTGGAGAACCTGAAACCTTCCACCATCTAAATGACCTAATAATTATACTCGCTAAAATTGAAAGGGAGCCTAGAATTAAGAATTTAAATGATGCGCTCTTAATTATTTTCCATGTTTCAGCCCAATCTATAATATTTAATATTACTAAACAAATAGCAACAGTAATTGCAGTAGTTACAATTAAAGATATTATTTTTTTTTTGTTTATCATATATTCTTCTTAGTATTTAATTGATTTATGATATATAACTGTTTTGTAGAGAAGAGTAAATATCATGGTGAAACCAATAATTTGGGTCATTGTAGGCACTAGACCAGAATGTATCAAACAAGCTCCAGTTTTTCAAGAAATCGCGAATAGTGGTAAATTTAATGTAAGACTTGTTGGAACTGGTCAACATAAGGAGTTATTAGAAAGCGCTTTAAATGTTTATGGTTTAAAGCTTGATTTTTCATTTAGCTCTATGGAGCCTGGGCAAAAATTACCAGAACTCACTTTTAAAGTAATTAAAGGCTTTGTAGAAATTATTGATAGTTCAGAAACTCCAGATTGTATAATTGTTCAAGGTGATACAACTAGTGCTTGTTTCACTGCAATTGCTGCATTTCAGCTTGGTATTAAAGTTTTTCATAATGAAGCTGGTTTAAGGACTTTCGATAATTTAAACCCATTTCCAGAAGAATCAAATAGAAAAATTATATCTAGTGTGGCTTCACTTCATTTTGCGCCAACTAAAAAATCCAAGGAAAATTTAATTCGGGAAGGTGCTGATAAGAGTAACATTTTTTTAGTAGGTAATTCTGGAATAGATAGTTTTTTTTGGGCATTAAATCAAAAATGTCCAACTGAATTAAATAATATTTTATCCAAAACAAAAAATGAAGATCTTATACCTTGTTTGATAACTGCACATAGAAGAGAGTCTGTAGGGAGAGGCTTTGAGTCAGTTTTTCTAGGTCTTAAAAAATTCATAGATAAATATGATAATTATCAATTTATATACCCAATTCATCCAAATCAATATGGAAAGCTAGCTATAAAAAAAATAATTAGGTCTTCTAGAAATTTGTCAATAATTGAGCCTGTAGATTATATTTCTTTGGTACACCTACTTGATAAGTCAAAGCTGGTTCTTACTGATTCTGGTGGCATCCAAGAGGAAGCCGCTACTCTAGGTTGCCCCACAGTTGTATGCAGAATGACAACTGAAAGGACTGAAGCATTAGATTTGGGTATTGCAAGAATTTCTGGGTATGATGAAGATAAAGTTTTTGAATCCCTTGAATGGGCGGCAAATATGAAAATTAATAGAAGTGAATGGAGTAATAGACCATATGGTAATGGTAATGCTTCCAAAAAAATTTGTAGTATACTAGAAAATTATTTTTTTTGATATATATGTTAAAAAATTTAAATAAAATATAATAAAAATGAAAAAAAAAGAATATAAAGATACAAATGAAAAGGTAGTATTAGTTTTACCAGTTTTTAATGAAGGTAAAAGTATTTATGATCTTCTATGTAATATAAATAAATCTATCAATTGTGATATTCGGATAATTATTGTAGATGATAAAAGTACTGATGACAGTTTTATATGGATTAAGGAATTTTTAGAAGAAAATAATAGATTAAAAGTTGAAGTAATTTCTCATAAAAAAAACTTAGGACTTGGTGGCGCGATAAATTCGGGATTACATTATTGTTTAAATAATTTAAATTTCAAGGTTTTAGTCACTATGGATGGTGATAACACGCACAATCCTTTGTTAATTCCTAAGATGATTAGAGAAATAGAATCCGGAAAAGATGTAGTGATTGCTTCAAGGTATAGAAAGGATGCTTCAGTTATAGGCATCCCAAAATATAGGATGTTTTTGAGTTTTGGGGCCAGAGTATGTTACTCTATTTTTTGGAATTATAAAGGTGTTAGGGACTATACCTGTCTGTATAGAGCTTATTCATATAATATTTTGAAGAAATCATTTCCTAAATCCAAAAAAGATCTTTTAAAAGAAAAGGGTTTTTTGGCAAGTACAGAATTACTTAGGGTGGTATTTAAATCTGGTGCAGTTTTTTCAGAACTACCAATAATTATAAATTACTCAAATAAATTTCAAGCATCTAGCATGAAAATTTTCAAGACAATTTTGAGTACTTTAAGAGTTTTAATAATTAAAAATTAGTTATTTTTACCACATAATGTATTATAAATTTTATTATATTTAATATGCATAACTTCCGATGAGAAGTTAGTTTTTATTCTTTCTCTTAATTCTTTCCCAATTTTTTCTCTTTCAGTTTTGGCGCATCTTATATATATTTTTATTTTATTTGATAAACTTATGTAGTCTCCTGGCTTAATAATTGTACCTAATTTACCTATAATCTCTGAACTATCCCCAACGTTAGTAGCAATTACTGATGTTTCGCAAGACATTGCTTCGGCTATGACTGAAGGGAATCCCTCGCTATAAGATGCTGAAATTAAAAGGTCAAGAGATGATATTATATTTTGAATTTTATCATTCTGTTCAAATAAAGAAATTTTGTGTGATATATTTAATTTTTCTATTTCATTTAAAATTCTTTCAGAAGAAGTGATTCCATCTCCAACAAGGATACCATGAGAATTGGAAACTAAAGCTATTGCTTTAAGGAAATCCTCATGCCCTTTAATTGGATCATCCCTAGCTATTAAACCAAATAAGTATGTACTCTTATTTATGCCAAGTTTTTCTCTAAGGCTATTACTTGATATTTTTTTAAAAACTTTTGTGTCAATTCCATTGTATATTAAAATTGAATTCTTTTTTTTATATCCGCGACTTTCATGAATCATTATCCCAGATTTAGAATTATAGATTATTTTATCTGGTAAAAAGGATAATTGACTTAAAACCTTTAATAATAAAAAATTTATTCCTTTGTCATAACGACCTGCCATGTCAGAGCACCTGATGCTCCATACTAACTTTGGCTTATTTTTTAAAAAGATATATATTATAGTACCAATTAGGTCTGAATGATATAGCCAGGTTTGAATTATATTTGGTGAAAAAAATTTTATAGCTTTATACAAATTATATATTTGCAAGAACAATTTTGGATTAAAGCTTATGGGGCATTTAACATAAAATTCTGAATTATTTTTAATTTTTTCTTCATATATATTTCCTCTGCCTAGGGATATGACTCCATGGCTTACATTATTATCTTTGTTATTTAAAATGCTCAGCAGGCATGATTGAGCTCCACCTGGCCCAAGACCTGTTATTATATGCAAGACTTTTATCATTTACATTTGGAAATATAATTTGTGTATAGTTGTTCAGATTTTTTTATCATAATATCTTTAGAGAAATGATTTACAATTCTGTCTCTTTGTTCCCTTCCAATTAGAGCGCGCTCACTTGATGAAATATTATATAGTCTCATCCAGCAATTTGCTAATGCATTAGGGTCCTTTGGAGGTGCAATTAGCTGGTTATTATTTATTATTTCTTTTGAATCTCCTATATCTGTTGCAATAGTTGGCACTTCACAAGACATACCTTCAGCTAAAACATTTGGAAACCCTTCACCAAAAGCTGACGAGAGGGTGTTTATGTCGAAAGCAGGATATATCTTATTTGTTTCTGAAATACCTGATTCAACTAAAAAATATTCATTAAGATTATATAACTTAATTAGTTTAATTAAATTACTTTTTTTATTTGTGATTAAAACAAACCTTAACTTTGGCAATTTTTTTGAAATTATTGCAGCTGCTTGAATAAAGTTTTCGTGATCTTTTTTAGGGTCAAACCTAGCAATCATTCCAATTACAAATATGGTTTTATCTAACATCCATAAATTCCTGTATTTTTCCCTATAAGTGCTTGAATGTCTAAAGTGCTCAGTATCTATTCCATTTTGAATAACTGAATAGTTATTTTTAAATAAAAATTTTAAATTATCTCTTGCATTATAGGAATTGAATACTATTCCGTCAGGTATTTTACTAAGAAGGTTTTCTAGAACTTTTGTAGCTTGCCTTAAGTAAGAATAGTTTTTTAAAGTCATTTTTGATGACCTTATTCCCCAAAGAAGAACATATTTATTAGCAAATATTTTAGTAAAAGATAGGAAAATATTTGGTGAGTCAAGGAATGAGTGCACAATATCAGGTTTAATTTTATTCAAATTAATTATGAGTTTAAATAAGAAATTTATAAAGTCATACCTGTTTTTTTTGCCAATAAAACTAATATTTATATTTTTTTTTCTTGCTAAATCTATTAAGTCACCTTTTTTGTAAAATGATATAAGAGTTGGTTTGAATTTATCTTTGTCTAGTCCAGAAATAATTTCAATTACTTGCCTTTCTGTCCCTCCTGTCTCTAAAGATCTAAGAATAAATACAATATTAATTTTCAATTCTTTTCTCAATACTTAAATTATTATTTCAAATAAATTATTTTTTGATTTTAATCTTGCCTTTGATCCAATAAATTTTCTTTGCCAAATTTCAAAATAAATAAGTCTTAATAATATTTTTGAATTATCTTTAATGTTCTTCCTATGCTCATTAATAAGAGAATTTATTTTTTTATTGTTGAAGTAACCCCTACTTTTGAATGAGTCATCAGTTATTAAATCAATGAACGACCCAAGACCTTTATCATTATTTAACCATTTATTATACGGCAACATGAATCCAATTTTTTTTCTATTTACAAAGTTATCTGGAAAATATTTTGATGCTAATGATTTAAGTATTCTTTTCTCTATATTCCCTTTTAATTTTGCAGAAGGTTTTATTTGATTAAGTATTTGAAATAATTTGACATTGCAGAAAGGAACTCTTGTTTCAACTGATGCTGCCATAGACATTCTATCCTGTCTTTCTAATAGTGATTGTAGGTACTTCGTTTGATCTATAAAAGTTAAGCTTGTTAAAAAAGAAAAATTATTTGATTTAATGTCATTTAGAAAGTCTAATTTATCAACCTTAAAATCAATTACTTTTTCGATTTCCTCAACATTACCTATTACACAAGCATTTTTCAATAAGTCCTGGTTTATCATGTTTTTCAAAGTATTGAACTTCCAGAAATTAGGAAATATGTAGGTAGGCACATTTACTTTTTGGAAGATTTGAGAGATTTTACTTAGGTGAGTTCGTATATATCTTGAATACCCTAGGAAAAGCTCATCAGCACCTTCCCCTGTTAGAACTACTTTTGAGGTTTCTTTGGAGTGTAAACTTAATAACATTAAGAAAACACAGGCACCATGAATTATTGGCATATCCATATGCCATGTCGCTTTTTCTAGTCCATTTACGTAATCATTTTCATTAAGTATCAATTCAAAATGATTTGTTTTATAACGTTTAGCAATAAAATCTTGATATACTTTTTCACTTTCTTTCGAATCTATTCCTACAGAATACGTTCTGATATTTGAGTTCGATTTGGCTAAAATCGCTGTAATGTAACTTGAATCCAACCCTCCGCTTAATTGTATATTATAGCCGACGTCACTTCTTGTATGAAAAGTTATACTTCTGTTTAATTCTGTTTTAATTTGTTCAAGATCTATATTATTGTCTTGTTTAAGTAATGTTTTTTGATGATTATAATATTGAAATTTCATTAGCTTTTTTTCTTCTTTGCCAAACTCTATATAATTTCCTGCGTCTACTCTTCGTACTTTATCGTAAATAGTTTCCTCTCCAGCAACATATCGATAAATAATTTGCTCATAAATTTTATTTTTATTAATGTTTAATGCTTGAATATTTAGAAATGCTTTTATTTCACTTGAAAAAATAGTGCCTTCATTTGTTTCTATATAAAAAAGTGGTTTTATACCAAGCTGATCTCTAACAGCATAACCCTTATTATTATGTTTATCTATTAGAATAAATGAAAACATTCCTTCAAAAATATTAAAACTATCTATTCCCCATTTATCAAATGCATTTATTACTACTTCGGTATCTCCTGATGACTTAAATTTATAACCCATTCGTAATAAATCAGATTTAATCTCAATATAGTTATATATCTCGCCATTATAAGTTATTGAGTATCTTCCATCTATGCTATTAAAAGGTTGAGAGCTTTGTTTAATATCAATTATAGATAATCTTTTATGTGCTAATCCATACCAATCAGAAATTTCTATTCCTTCGCCATCAGGTCCTCGATGGTCTAAAGTATCGATGAGTTCTTTCAAACTTAATTTGCTAACTTTGTATTTATTTTTTGGAAATACAGCTATGATCCCACACATTGAATTAAGCCTTTATAATATATATTTGTTATAAAATAGTCTAAGTTTTAAGAATAGTTAATAATCTCATACTAAATTCCTGTTTAGCTTCTATCGAGTTCAAGTAATAAAAATATTTCTTTTGAGCTGTTTCAGCTATAGTAATTTTTTCTTCATAATTTTCAATTGTATCTTCAATTTTTTCTATCAAGTTAGAAAAATCCCAGTTAAAAGGTATAAATGTTCTATTTGGAATATAGAAATTTGGATAAGTTTCAAGATGTTCCATACTAGGCTTAAATAGTATTCCACCTTCAATGAAAGTTTCGAAATCTCTCAGAGAGAATTCACCCCAACCAAATGGTGAAATAACAATCTTACTGTTTTTTATCTCTTTTATGTACTTATAAATCGAAACCTTGTCCAATTGATATATTTTGTCTAATTTTTTTTTCAACAATAGTCTATGAAAAGCAACTGTTTCTCTTGAATAAGAAGTTGAAATTCTGCAAAAAACATCATTTTGTCTTGTTTTTGATGGTTTTCTAAATAATTGTGGCCAATTGAGTAGACTTTTTATAGGTACCCTTCTGTATAAACCCGCAATACGTCTTCCAATAAAACCATAATTAGCTAAGCCGTAGTTCCAAGATAATTTGATTTTACTTAATAAAAGATCATCTAGAATTGGCTCTGAAAAAATCTCATTAGTATCTTTAATGGTAAAATAATTATTATAATAGTCAGTATGTATTCTGCCACCATAAAACTTTTTTTTATATAACTCTTTATTTTTTAAAATCATATTTTTTAAATAAAAATGGATGTACGGTAATACTTCAGACCTTATTGGGGCTGTACTATCATAATTATCACAATAAAATATTTTTATTTTTTTTTGTTTTATCATATCTAATGTGTCAACTACATATTTAGGCCTATAGCTCCAATCATGTCCAAAAAATTTAGCATTTATCATTAGGTAGTCACACTCAGTTAAGTTATAATCTATTTTATTATATAGCTTAAAGCTGATACCTATATCCTTAAGTAAATTAATGTTTGTAATGATTGGAGATAAGAAACCACGTACATTTTGTGTTTCTATTGGAGGTGTAAGTATATGTACCTTTATATTATCAGACATATTGTACAAATTTAATTTATTAATTTTTTCCAATGAGACTCTGAATTCAAATTAGAGAAATAATTGTAATAATCACCAATTAAATTATTAGACAATTTAATTCTAAAATTATTATCATTTACTATTTTCTCCATTGAATTGACAAGTAAGTCTATATCATCAACAGGAAAAATTATACAATTATGATTATTTTTTAAGAATTTTAATGATTTTGAAGCTTCGTTGGAAATAATAATAGACTTTGCTGTTGAAACAGCTTCTATTAAAGCATTTGAAGTGCCCTCAAACCTTGATGCTAGTATAAAAACACAATTACTTTCAAGCAAGTCATAAATGTTTTTATTATATACCCAAGAAATATTCTTTTCTATTTCTAGTGAAATTGCTAGTTCTTGTAGGCTAGTTTTTTCTTCACCTACTCCTGCTATAGTTAGAGAAAAAGATGATTGTAGGTTATTTTTTTTTATAAATTTTGCAAAAGCAATAATTAAAGTGTCGTGTCCTTTTTGTTTGGTTAGTTTACCAACAGATAAAAAATTATTATAATTATTATTCAGTATAGGTTTAGGGTCTGGCAATGGATTTGGTACAAAAACAGTTTTCTTTATAAATAAACTTTGTTCATAATATTTTAGAGCGCTCATAGAGTTTACTACAACTATGTCTGCTAATGGGTAGAATATTGATCTCATTAAAAACCAGTGTAATTTTTGTTTTTGTTTATATGGGTCATTTCTTTCGCTAATAATAAGTTTTGTCTTGATAAATAATGATGAAATTACAGTTATAATATTTGTTTCAGTAATAAATGCAAAACATGTGTTATATTTTTCTTTTTTGAGAATTTTTCTTAGAATAATAATTCTAGATAAGTTATTTTTAATGCCTAGAAAAAAATTTTTTGAGGCGGTCGATCTATCTAAAGAGATTCTCTTAACTTTACTATCTAAATTATAAAAATCGTCTTTACCATTTGATAGTGTAATTACAGTTATGTCATATCCGATTGCTGACAGTTTCTTTGTTACAAGTCTAACTACTTTTTGAGACCCGCCTGCTCTGAGGTTGCTGCATATGAAGGCAATTTTATTGTTCATCTTATTTATCATTATAAGTATTTAGTGTTAAGTAATTATCTGCAAATAAATTTTGGCAGCAAATAACATTCTCCTTTAATAAGATTATTGTTGCCAATTATTAGCAATTTATTTTATAGATTCCATTATTTTTAAACAATAACTTATATTTAAAAAAATATTTATTTGAATTGAGTGAGTTTTTGTAATAAAAAGTCATTGGTTTGCTAATATGCCGTCAAATAATTCATACTAATAATCAATTTATATTTTCTGGGCCAACACTTTGCAGAATTGACGTTTGAATTAATTTTACCATTTCCTCAAAATCTAAATTGTATTGATTGGTATATTAGTATATGTTTTCTGATATATATACAAAATTCTGATTTTAATTAACTAATAAGAATATTTACTATGGTGCTTCCAAATTTAATTGTAGTAGGTGCAGCAAAGTCAGGCACAACCTCACTTTGGCATTATTTAATGAGTCACCCAGAAATATTTATGTCCGAAATAAAAGAAACTAATTTTTTTTCACATCAATTAATGACAAGAAATAATCCAATAAAGGATTTGGAACATTATGAATCTTTATTTGAAAATAAGGAAAATTATAAAATTCGAGGTGAAGTTTCTAATTCATACTTAACTTTTGCGGACAAGGTTGCGCCAAGAATTAAAGAATTAATTCCAGATTGTCGTATTTTAATTATCCTTAGACATCCTGTTGAGAGACTATATTCAAGGTATTGGCATGCTGTAAGAGATCAATATTTGAAAGATACATTTTCTAAATATTCTGAAACTTCTAAAAGTATAGAGATAATTTCTCACAAAATTCAAACTTATGTGAATGTATTTGGGCAAAAAAGTGTTAGAATAGTTTTTCTTGAAGAGTATAATAAAAACCTTGATATTTTTTATGAAGGAGTTTTTTCTTTTCTAGGCGTTAAGAAAACTAATATACCAAACTCACATTTAAATAAAAGTGGAAAAACTAAGTGGAAATTTTTGAATGACTTTTTTTTAAATGGGCCTTCTATTGTGAGGATGCCCGCAAAAATATTACCTCCAAAATATAGGGCTAATCTAAGAGAGTATTTAAAAATGTTAAATACCGACTTCAAACCAGAAATTGATAGTGTGGTGCAAAGACAATTATTAAAATATTATAAAGATGAGATAGCTAATATAAAGAGTATTGCTGGAAGATTACCTGAATCATGGCAGAGATAAAATATTTTTATTTTATTTTCCCAGCTATAATTCCTACTTTAAGAAAAAAGTCTCCCTTTTCGAGGTTTTCTTTCCAATATTCATCGATATTAGAATTAAAATTTTCATTATGATAATAGTAAGATACAAGCTTAGCTTTATTAAAGCCAGATTCTGAAAAAATTTTTATCATTTTAGAAGGAGGTATGAGGTTGATCTTATTTCCATATTTTACTCTGAAGCTCTCTGGATCAGAACTATAAATATCATTAAATGGATTATTGGATTTAATGTGACTACCAAAATCAACAGCATGTATATATCTACCATCTAATGAAATTAATTTCTTTAAGTCTGCAAGTAAATTATTTAAATTCTCAACATGCTCTAAACAAGAATTACTAAGCTGGATATCTATTTTAGAATTGAACTCATCCAAAGAATCTTCTGTATTACTGTAAAAAATTGTTTTCTTTTTTAATTGTTTCATAAATTCAGTAAAACTAATTTCTCTTCGGAAGATTCCATTAAAATCTTTAAAGGACATTTTGAAATAATTATCAATTAACTTTTTAGATTCAAAGATATTTTTATTTACGGTAGGGTCCACAGCCAAAAAATTTCTTGCGCCAAGATATATCGCCAAAGGGCCAAATCCAAGATGAGGGCCGCACCCTAATTCCATAACAGAGTTATTTTCAAAGTTAATTTTTTGCCACCCTATAGAATTGTCTAGTATTTTCTCGTATCTAGAAAAAAAGTCATAGGGAGCCTGAGGCCTTTTTTTTAAGGTTTGCAAAATGCTTCTTTCTTCGGCATTTAAACGAACAAACATTTTGTTGTATATTCTATTAACTAATCTCATCAATAATTTATATAATTTATTATTAAATTCAAAAAAATATAATAAAACATTTTCACTTATAGTTTGCAAGAGACTATTTTTTAAGGGTATATTTGAGGGATTAATACTTATAATCTATATATAGGCTGGAAATGAAAGCAGTTGTTACCGGAGGAGCAGGCTTTATTGGAAGTCATCTAGTTGAAAGATTAGTTTTAGACGGTTACGATGTTATAGTAATTGATAATCTATCAACTGGTCATATTGAAAATCTTGATAGCTTTAAATCTAAAATAACTTTTGAGAACGTAGATATATCAGAGGCAGGCACATGGCATCATTTGTTTGATGGCGCAAGTTATGTTTTTCATTTAGCAGCATTGGCAGATATTGTTCCTTCAATACAAAGCCCTAGAAAATATTTTAAATCTAATGTTGATGGTACGTTTAACGTACTAGAGGCAGTAAAAGATAAAAAAATTAAAAAATTAGTTTATTCAGCTTCATCATCCTGTTATGGGGTGCCAAAAGTATACCCTACTCCAGAGGATGCAAAAATAGATCCAATGTACCCCTATGCTTTAACAAAATACCTTGGGGAAAACCTTGTTATACATTGGTCTAAAGTATATAAAATTCCCTCAATTTCTCTCCGTTTTTTTAATGTTTATGGTCCACGTTCAAGAACTTCAGGAACTTATGGTGCAATGTTTGGAGTTTTTTTAGCTCAAAAATTAGCTAATAAGCCTTTCACGATTGTTGGAGATGGGAATCAAACAAGAGACTTTACTTTCGTTACTGATGTGGTAGATGCAATATTATGTGCAGCAGAAAAACCAAGCATATCTAAAATATACAATGTTGGTTCAGGAGCTACAGTATCAGTTAATAAAGTGGTAGATATTCTTAAAGGAGATAAAGTTTATATTCCTAAAAGGCCAGGAGAACCTGATTCTACTTTTGCTGATATTAGTCTTATAACTAAGGATCTAGGTTGGGTGCCAAAAATAAATATTCAAAATGGAATTGATATTCTTTTAGAAAATATAGATTATTGGAAGAAAGCTCCTATATGGGAGCCAGAATCAATTAAAGAGGCGACAAAAGATTGGTTTTTATATTTAGGTAAGAGTTAATTTATGATTGATTTATCAGAATATTTTCATAAAGAGCTTGATCAGCATAGAGAAGTACTTGAACAGACAAAGAAAACTATAGAATCGCAATTTATAGAGTCAGTCGAATGCTGCAAGAATAGTATTAAGTTAGGAGGTAAAATAATTTTTTTTGGTAATGGAGGAAGTGCAGCAGATGCACAGCATTTATCAACTGAGTTAACAGTTAAATTTTCTAAAGAAAGAAAGGCAATCTCAGCAATAGCGCTAACAACCGATACTTCTACCTTAACAGCAATCGGAAATGATTTTGGCTTTGATAAAATTTTTTCTCGACAGATTGAAGCTTTGGGTCGCCCCAATGATACTGTTATAGCAATTTCAACATCTGGAAAAAGTAAAAATGTAATTGAGGCAGTAAAGACTGCAAACTCTATGGGAATTAAGGTTGTTTCTTTTACAGGTATTTCAGGAGGCAAACTAGTTGAATTATCGGATGTATGTATACAGATACCAACGGAAACAGTTTCTAGAATCCAAGAAATGCACATAACCATTGGCCAAATGTTATGTAATGCCTTAGAAAAAAATTTAGGTTTAGTATGAGTAACTACCCAATAGGAATACTAATATATAAATTTTTTTGTTTCTCTTTTTTTCCTTTAATTATAATTTATTATAAAATCAGAATATTCAAAGGTAAAGAAGATCCTTTGCGTTTTAAGGAGAGACAAGGCTTGCCCTCTGTTAGTCGTCCAGATGGTAAACTTGTTTGGGTGCATTGTGCTAGTGTGGGGGAAGTTTTGTCAGCACTGCCTATTGTAAATATGTTAAAGCGAAAAACTGATGCTAATTTTTTAATTACAACTGGCACTGTTACATCTTATCAAATTATTAAAAATAGGATTTTTGATAAAACGTCCCACCAATATATGCCGATAGATTTAAATAAATATAACAAGAGATTTTTAGAATTTTGGAAGCCTGACCTTGTGTTATGGTTTGAGTCAGAATTATGGCCAAATATTTTATTGCTTTTGCAGGAAATGAGTATAAAGCACGTTATTATCAATGCTAGAATGTCGGAAAAATCTTTTAAAAAATGGACATATCTCCCATCTACAGCAAAGAAAATTTTAAGTGGGTTTGATTTATGTATTGCTCAATCAAGAGCAGATTTAGAAAAATTTAAATTCTTTGATGTAAAAAATGTAGTGGAATTAGGTAATATAAAATATTTTTCACCTAAATTAGATGTTAATAAAACGAATTTAGAATTCTTTTCCAAATATTTTAATAATAAGGTTGTATGGCTAGCTGCTAGTACTCACGAAGGGGAGGAAACCATAGCAGCAGAGGTTCATGTGAACTTATCAAAAAAAATTCCTAATTTATTAACTATTATTGCGCCAAGACATCCAGAAAGAAGAAAATCTATTGAGGTGATGCTTGAAAAGAAAAAACTTATCTTCACTTCTAGAAGCAAAGATAATTGTGTTAATACCGCTACTGATATTGATATTTTTCTTGCAGATAGCATTGGAGAGATGGGTTTATGGTATAGTTTATGTAAAGTTGTTCTTTTAGGTAAATCTATAATTGGCGAAGGGGGGCAAAACCCTATAGAGCCGTCTCTATTTGGTTGTGCTATAGTTTGTGGGAAAAAAATTGATAATTTTTATGAAGTAGTAGAAGATTTGATCGGTGTTGAAGGAATTATTCAAGCTAGTAGTATAGATGATATACAAGAAAAGTTATTTATGTTATTAAAAAATGTTAAATATGCAGCTGATGTAGGTTCAAGAGCAAAAAATTTTGCTACTCACAAGTCTAAACTTGTTGAAAACTTTTTTGAGATAATTTTACCAGAATTTATATCATGTGGGATAAAGTTGAAATAATTTTTACAATCTTTTTCAAATAAAGGTTAGCTATTTTGGATATAAAAATATTTTCTTTATGTATTATCTCTCTAATTTTTTGTTTTTATTCGTATCCAATTGGTAAATTCTTATCTGTAATTGATATTCCTGATGGCAAAAGAAAGCTTCATCAAACTCCAGTACCCCAAATAGGCGGTATAGCAATTATGGTACCGGTGATTTTAGTTACCTTTTATTTGTCTATAACTAATGAATTAACAAAATTATATTTAACTTTAGGGTCAGTGAGCGCAATAATTACACTTTTAGGTTTTTTTGACGATAAGAAAAATTTACCTGCACCTTTTCGCCTGTTTATATCGGTCCTGTTATCTTTTATTGCATTGAAATATGTTTCGGGTTTAGGGGTTATGTTTCTTTTTTTTGGAGAAGGCTTTCAACCTTTTATTGGAGGTCCTTATTTTTTTAATAGTTTTACTTTCTATATTTTTACAATTCTTTGTTTAGTTGGCTTGCAAAATGCAGTAAATATGGCTGATGGTCATAATGGTATAGTTACAGGTATGTGTCTTGTATGGTCTTTATTATTAATATCTTATTCTCCAGATCATATGATGCCATTACTCATTACTTTTTCATTATGTATAGGAATAGTTATGATTTTTAATTTATTGGGTAAGGTTTTTCTTGGTGATGCTGGAACTTATGGGATAAGTATGATTATAGGCCTAATAACTATATATATATATAATGTAAATTTTAATAACCTTACAGCAGATAAAATTATCCTTATGTTTATAATTCCTATTATTGATACAATAAGGCTAATGATGCAAAGAGTAATCAATGGCAGATCACCATTATCATCAGACAGAAACCATTTCCATCATATATTAAGCAATATATTTAAAGATCATAATTCAGTTGTATTGTATTTATCTATAGTTGCTCTTCCAAGTATTTTAGCAATTCTTTGGCCTAGTTTGACTGCTGCTTGGTTGATATTAGTTATGTTTATATATTTCTTTATATTAATCATATATTATTTTTTTAAAAACTGGTTTCCAAGACGGGTACTGTGAAGCTTTTAAAGTGAAAGAATATTATCTCGAAATATTAAACAATCATCCTGATGCAGCTGCATGTTGTAGTGAAAATGGTAAATTATTATTTTATAATAAGTCTTTTAGTTCGTTATATTTGTTTTCAGATACTACAGAAGAAAGAATTTTCTTAAAAGATATTTTACTTAAGAATGTTGATAAAGGAAATATAATTCATAAAGAAGATCATAGCTATGGTTTTGTATCAGATTATTTATCGCAATTCAACGCCCCAATGGAAAACTTTTTTGTCGAATTTAATTCAGGAAAAATCTATGAGGTTATTATTAAGGTTAGTAAAGATAAAAATAGACTAATTTATCATAAGGAAGTGACTGAATTAAAGAGGTCTTTTGAGATAACAAAGGTAAAATTGCAAAAATTAGAGTTAATAATGGAAACTATTTTCAGTGGAGTAATTTCATTTAATGATTATGGGGATGTTGATTATATAAATAAATCTGCTGAAAAAATTTTTTATGGTTCGTTGAATAATAAGAAATTAAGTGAAATAAAATTGGAGTCCTTTTTTGATAACGTATCCCTAAGCGATATTACTAATAAAAATGATTATGGTATAGTTCGAGAGTTTATAGGAAAAAGGATAACAGGAGAAACTTTTCCAATTGAAATAATCGTGAATAAAATAAATTCAAATTGGTCTTTAGCAGAAAGAAGAAAAGAAAATCGTCAAAATTTTATAGCTACGATAAATGATTTGACTGAGTCAAAAAAACTAGCATTTGAGTTACAGCAATCTCAAAAAATGGATGCGATTGGGAGTCTTGCAAGTGGAATAGCACATGACTTTAATAATATTTTATCAGTTATAATTGGTTCAAGCTCACTTTTAAAGAATACGGATCAAGAGCAAGGTGAAAATATAAACAATATAATTAATGCCTCACAACGGGCTAAAAATTTAATTCAGCAAATTCTTAATTATAGCAAGCAAGATAACAAAATTAAAGATTATATAAATTTTTCTAAGGTTGTTGATGAGGCTATCCAATTTATTAAACAAACTATATCTTCATCGATAATTATAAAAACTTCTATGTTGGAAAAAGATGTATATGTATACGGTGATGAAACAGAAATTCATAGATGTATACTTAATTTATTAACTAACTCTGCAGCTGCCATAGGAAATTCAAATGGAATAATCAAAGTCGATTTAAAAACTGATAATAAAAGTAAAAAAATAGTACTATCTATTTCAGATAATGGAATAGGGATAAAGCCTGAAATACAAAATAGAATTTTTGATCCTTTCTTTTCTACAAAAGACAAAAGTGAAGGGACGGGATTAGGTTTGTCTATGGTCCGGAGAATTCTTAAAGACCATGGCGCTGATATATCATTTAAAAGTGAATATAAAAAAGGAACATCATTTGAAATTGTATTTCAGCTGACTGAAAAAAAGGGAAATAAATTAATTAAAAAAAATAAAATTATAGACTCTAAATATACTAAGCCAAAAGGAAGTATAATTTTTGTTGATGATGAAGAGCTTATTGTTAAGGTTTCTGTAAAAATTTTAACTAATGCAGGTTATGATGTTTTAGGTCTCTCTGATGGTCGGGAGGCATTGAATTTAATCAAAAAAAACCCAACTAGATTTTCTTTGGTTATCTCTGATCAGAATATGCCTCACATTAATGGTCTTGAGCTTGCTACGAAAATAAGAAAAATTAACCCAAATTTAAAGATAATTATTTGCTCTGGTTATACTGATGGAATTGATAAATCTGATTTTGGAAATATTCGTATTAGTAAGCTTGTGTCTAAGCCAATAACTGCTGAAGAATTGGTAAAAATTGTTAATAAACTTTTAGTCAAGGGCTTGTAATATATAGAATTACGTGCGATTTAAGATATAAATAAATATAATTGTTTTCAATTGGGGCGTAGCCAAGCGGTAAGGCATCGGGTTTTGATCCCGTGATCGCAGGTTCGAATCCTGCCGCCCCAGCCATTTGTTTT
>MDSW01134136.1_pt1 | contig 26680 bp, 21 predicted proteins | sample 811171 | NCBI WGS metagenome assembly MDSW01 (sample SAMN05326641, study PRJNA326480) | marine metagenome | isolation source: seawater | place: Atlantic Ocean: North West | collected 2012 | reverse complement strand
TTTGTTTGAAATTATTTGTTCTTTATCTCTATATCCCCCATTAGCTACCAAATTGCCTAGCAATGCCAAATCTCTCAATGACATATTTATGCCGCCTGCGGTTCTAGGTGAACCAGAAGAGTCAATCGTTACAAAGGCAGAATCATTTGCTCCCATAGGTTTCCATAACACCTCTGACATCACATCTTGAAATTTTCTTCCAATAGAACGCTCTATCACCCATCCCAATAAATCACTATTTGGAGAAGTATATTTAAAGATCTGCCCATGGGGGTCAGATCTTTTACCCATGTCTGCCAAAAATAACTTTAAGTCCTGCTCAGCACCCGTATCACTCTGTGGGGGATCCCAATTCGTTGATCTTCTATAAGCTATCATTGGTCCAGAGGTTGCATAGTAATCTTCTTCAAAATCGACCGCCGCAGTCATGTCCAAAAGATTCTGAACCGTACAATCTGAATATCCTGAATCCTTCAGTTCGGGCAAACACTCTCCTATCAGACTACTAGCATCTATGTCTTTTCTATCAATTAATATACCTGTTACTGCGCCCAATACTGATTTTGAAACAGACATCAATATATGCTTTGAATCTTTATTCATCCCATTGAAATATCTTTCATAAACAATTTCTTGATCTTTAATTACAATGAAACCATCAGTAAAACTCTGATCTAGAAATTGATCAAAAGAAATATCTGAACCGTCATTTCCTTGAACTAAAATATGTTCAATGGATTGTAGGTTTTCAGGTAGATTCCATATATCAGAAGGATCATTGTCGATATCAACTGATTCTACTAATTCAGAAACATTCTGAAACGCCCACCTGTTATATGGAGGAAATCTCCAATTAGACAAATCTACTTTAGATTTAATATCATCTTTGTTACCACTCAATTACACTCCTCCTGATTTCAGCCATTTCTCAAATTCTAATTTCGTATTAGGATCCGTAGGGGGATAAAGCCCAAATATAGTATGATTTTTCTTTACACGATCCTCAACAAAATTCTCAAAAATAGTCATATCATACGCTTCAGCTGCAACTTCATTACAGATTTCCTGGGGTATAACTATGACTCCATCTCCGTCTCCCACTATTATATCCCCTGGATAGACAGCAACTCCGCCACATCCGATAGGGACATTCAAGTCAACAGCATGGTGTTTAGTCAAATTAGTAGGGGCAGAAGCGCTAGATTGATATGCATGAAATTGCAATTTAGCAATATCTGCAGAGTCTCTGAAACCACCGTCTGTAACTATTCCAGCTGTCCCCCGTACCATTAACCGTGTAACCAATATATTTCCTGCTGATGCAGCACTGGTATCACCTCTACTATCAATAACCATTACATGACCAACAGGACATTCTTCTACTCCCTTCCTCTGCGGATGTTTCGTATCTTCAAATACACTCAAGACGTCTATGTCTTCGCGAGCAGGGATGTACCGCAAAGTATAGGCCTCTCCTACCATAGAAAAGTCAGTATCATTCATAGGTTTGGGCCCCATCATAAATGCATTCCGTAAACCTCGTTTAAACAACACTGTCGAAATAGTAGCAGTACTAACGCTTTTTAACTTTTCTCTGTTCTCATTTATAAGCATATCTAAACCATAATCATTCATTTATGTTATAAACTTTCACGGCTGTGTCGTGAAAGAGTGCTGCTCTCTCTGATGCAGAATAGTCTTTAGATAATAACTTGAACGCGTTATACAGGACATTAAACGAATAAGAAACTTTATCTGGAGGGAAATTGCATTCAAACATGCACCTATCTGGACCAAACTTTTCAATACAATATTCAAGCAGAGGTGCTAAATCCTCAGCTAGACTCATAGAATCAATAGGTTTTTCTCTTGTGTACCAGTCAAAACCATACCTTGGTTGTCCTAATCCACCTAATTTCATAAACACATTTGGGCATTCCGCCAAAATATCTATATTCTTTTTCCATTGAGATATAACCTCATCATCTCTATCACCATAAGGTCCAACTCGTAAAAGTCCTCCTATGTGGTTAGATACAATGGTCAAATCAGGAATGGCTTTAGCAAAATCAGCCAATTCAGGGAGTTGAGGGAAATAAACGGTATTATCCAATGTGAGACCCTTCTTAGCTAATACTTTAGCTCCTTCTCTGAATATCGGGTCAAGTAATTGCTCTTTCTTAGCACGATTTTCTACCTCTGGATGGGCGTCCCATCCACATGCATATCTAATACCTCTAAATCTATTTGGACTTGCTGCTTTCAAGGTATCCAAAACGGTTTCAACTTTCTCACCCAAGTTCAAGTCAGCTTTACCAACTATTGCAGCTGCAGCTCTATAGTCTCCGTAGATGCCACTCGCGCTAGCAGCAGCTAATCCCTGAACGAATTCTACTTCTCCAACAGAACGTAATTCCACAGGGCCATCCAATTTATACATAGCTGTGGTCTCTATAAAAACTGTAGATTTGACGTTATGTCCACTACTTATATCTGCGATTAATTCATGCAGAAGATATCTTTGATATGGAATTCTGATTGATCTGTAATCCCAAAAATGATGATGTGGGTCACAAATCGGCAAATCAGGTTCGATTGTTTCTTCCTGTGTAAGAGCCAACCACTCTAAATCTCCATACGGCATAATTCCCTCCATGAAAGTCATTTATACAACTAGCTAAATATTACCATTTATGTAAAATTAAGCATAACTAAATTCATAGTTAAAAATGAAACTATTACATTGAAATAAAGTGAGCACTTAATGGAGCAATTTGTTACAAACGAAGAAATCATTCAAAGAGCCAGGCAAAATCTGGCAGACGGTCCATGGAACTACCTTGTTGGAGCGACGGAATCAGAAACTACTATGCGACGAAATCGTCTAGCTTTTGATCGAATAGCATTCCAGCCTAAGGTTTTAGTTGATGTATCAACAGTTGATCTTACCAGTTCTATTCTAGGTTATAAGATTGATCTACCTATTATTATGGCGCCTATTGGATCTCTACAGGTATTTCATCCGGATGCAGCAGTCGCAGTATCAAAAGCCGCTGAAGAACTGTCAACAATACATGTAGTGAGTTCTGTAACAGAACCTTCCCTCGAAGAGACCGCATCTAGTGCTAATAATACAAAGTTCTATCAGCTATACATACACGGCGACTGGGAATGGATCAAAAATATGATAGACCGTATCACAGAAGCAGGATATAAAGCACTCTGTATAACTGTGGACTCTGCAAGTTATAGTCTTAGAGAAAGGCCTATGCTTAGCCGGTGGGTACCCATGTCGAGAAGAAGCCCCCCGGAACCTCACTGGCAAGCCTCAGTCACTTGGGAAACATTAGACATGATAAAAAACTATTGTAAACTTCCATTAATTGTCAAAGGCATAGCTACACCTGAAGATGCCAAACTAGCTGTTGAACATGGAGTTGACGTCATCTGGATATCCAATCATGGTGGAAGACAACTAGATCACGGCTTAGGAACCTTAGATATGTTACCTGCAATTAGTGACAATGTAGAAGGAGAAATCCCAATTGTATTGGATGGCGGCATTCAACGAGGAAGTGATGTGATAAAAGCTATAGCACTTGGCGCAGATGCAGTAGCAATAGGAAAGATGCAAGGATGGGGAATTGCAGCTAACGGTTCTGACGGCCTAATCAGGGTATTAAGTATTTTAAAACAAGAAATTGAAATCACAATGAAGTTACTAGGAGTTACAGACATACCATCTATAGATAACAAATACGTATGTGAAGCCATGCCCACCACAGAACCACACGAAATGAGCTCATGGGTTAATATGCCCAAAAATCGTATACAATAAAAGCATCTCATTTAATTTATAAACTTAGGAGTTTGAACATATGGAAAATAAAACTGTGGCGATAATAGGGGGTGGAATAATCGGCAGCTCAATAGGTTTCCAATTATCAAGCTTAGGTAACAAGGTTATCATAATAGATAAAGGTCCTTTTCAGGAGTCTTGTTCAGCACATTCATTCGCCTGGGTGAATGCTTCATCAAAAAGCCCTATAGGCTATCACAGTTTATGCAGGTCATCCGTAAATAAATGGCCAAAATTTGCGAAGCAACTTGGAACAGAAGTTGGATTAGATCTTAATGGAACTACTAAATGGGAAAACAGTGAAGAAGGAGCAGATTTAGCTAGACAACGTGTAGAAACGTTGCAGTCTTGGGATTATCCGGTTCAAATCGTGGATGAAGAGTTCATTAAGGCAAAAAATCCTTCCATCCATATTAAAAATATGACATTCGGACAATATATCCCCAACGAAGGGCATGTAGAACCCAAACGAGTTATAGATGCCTGTCAATTTAATATTAGAGAAAATGGTGGTGAAATCATCAACGACTGCGCAGTTACAGGATTTGAGAAAGATTCTGACACTCACAATATTACTGGAGTAATTACCTCATCAGGAACTATAGCCTGTAATACCGTGATAATAGCCGCAGGCACAGGAACTCAAGAACTTGCTGGCTTATTAGATATTTACATACCTTTATTAGAAAGTCCAGGTGTAGTAGCTTGGACCGACCCACAACCAAAAACTATAAACGGAATCATAATGAGCCCAGCTATAAGCGACGGGACCTACACGGGAAACGACGAACAATCTGAAGTGCACATTCGGCAACGAGTGGACGGATCTTATCAAATGGTCAATGAGCGAGGAGGTATTGGCAATCATCATGAACAAAATGATGACTCCCAAGAGAAAGCTGAAGACCTATTGAAACATTTGACTGAATATTTTCCTCACCTTAATACATCCACCGCCATCGCTGAACCTGTGGGATATCGACCCATGCCAGAAGATAAGTTTCCAGTATTAGGTTACGACGAAAATTGGAGTAATGTTTATATTTCAGTGATGCACAGTGGAGTCACATTAGCAGCATTAGTTGGAGAGTATGTAGCAACTGAAATTAACTACAAAGTACAAATACCTGAATTAGAAGAGTACAGACCTTCAAGATTCAAAAAATAAATCATGTGGAGAGTTATGGATATGACACAACCAAAAAATATAGTTGTAATTGGAGCGGGGATCGTAGGCACGTCTATCGCTGTGAATCTTATCCAGTATGGGGCAAATATAACTGTAATCGATAAAGACACTCAAACTAATGGAGCATCAAGACTATCTTTCGCTTGGATTAATGCTGCAGGCAAGACCCCTTTTGACTATCATGATTTAAATCGAAGATCTATGGAAATGTGGCCACGTTATGCACAATCACTTGGCAGGGATGTGGGATTCAAGGTGGGAGGAACCATAACCTGGGAGACTTCCGAACAACGAGGGGAAGCTCTTACAAATAAAGTTAAACGCGCACAATCTTATGGGTACCCCATCAGGCTTGCTACTCAAAATGAATTACAAAACCATGAACCAAATCTAACAATCGAAAACGTAGTAGCAGCATCTATATGCGAAATAGAAGGGCAGGTTGAACCTCCTCGAGTTATACAAGCTGCTATAGACAAAATAATAGAATCAGGAGGAGAAGTATCCCTAGGAGAAGCATTTGAAAACTTTGAATTCGACTCCACTGATCACCTAATTACTGGAGTTAAAACAACTAACAGAACACTGCCTTGCGATTTGGTTGTCGTTGCAGCAGGAATAGACACCACAGATATAGGATACAAAGCACATACTTTTCTACCTCAATCAACCAGCCCTGGTGTAGTAGTTAAGACTAGTCCAATGCCACCGTTGTTAAATGGCATCGTCTATGCTCCATCACTGGAAGAATATGGCAGAGAAGTTCATATGAAACAGCTAATTGACGGTACTTTCGTAATAGGAGAAGGAGAGCAAAGTAGTAAGAACACAGATGATTCCATCGAGAATGCTAAAAGACTTGTAGAATTTGCTACCCGATACCTTCCGCAGCTGGGTGAAGCTTCACCCAGGGTAGAACCTATAGGATATCGACCTATGCCGTTAGATGGATTCCCTGCAATTGGATTCGTTAAAGAAACTCCAAATGCATATATGGCCGTCACTCATAGCGGTGTGACTCTTGCGCCATTAATAGGAGAACTTGCTTCAATCGAAATCACTCATGGAGTAAGCACTCCTCAATTGGACGCTTTCAGACCAAATCGATTTAACACTGATGGGACTGGAGGACGAACTGATTCACCTGACTAAAGAAGTCTATCAACTAGTCACACTATTACAAATAGCATTGGCTTAAATACACAACACAGTATTATCATCATATGCGTTTATATTTAGATAGAACGTATTCACAAGCTTATTCGAATTTTATTACCACTAGCTTTTTTATGTGCACTTACAAATCCGATTGTTTCTTAGACGCAATTAATTGACGCAATGACAAATTATTTGACCATAACAATAATTGTCCTCCCACAGTAACAGGTATAATTAAAATTCCATGAACTATTACAGCAAAAGCTGCGCCAGTAGAACGATCTACTAAATTGCTTGTATCAAACAGTAATACCTCACGAACAGTTAATTCAAATATACCAACGCCGCCAGGTGATGAAGGGATAGAACTCACTAAATTAGCGAGAGCTGTTACTAGGGTCATGCTTGAAAATAAATTTAAATAGTCGTTATTGTAAAACTGCAAAAATCCCATAGCATATCCAATGATACAAAAAACTGTGATTTCAGAAATCCATACAGGTATGGATGCAAGTATCAATACCAATAAACTCCGAGAACTCCTAACAGAGGATAACCCTGACTCAACAAAATCATTAAAGTTAATTAAACGACTTTTGAATCTGTTAGGGGCTATTAGGGTTATTATTTTAGTTGATTTCCTGATTAAGACCGGATCATGTGCCGAATATACCATCAGAACAAACATTGTTACAAAAAAGCCTATTAACACCAGTAATCCCCAAGTTAAATATTGCTGTGCGAACCCTTTTAACAAGGTTTGTGCATTCAATCCAATCACAATTAATAAAAACCCTATAAGGACTATCGCGTCAAGTATCCTTTCTACAAAAATTGTAACCAATACAGTAGCTTTGTTGATGTTGTGTTTGCTACCTAAAAAATATGCTCGTACGAATTCACCAATCCGCATCGGTAATATGTTGTTAACCATATAACCAATACACACTGCCTGGAACAAATTATAAGATGAGACATCATCTCTGTTACCCAATAATAATTTCCATCTATATGTACGAAATATTAAAGACAAGAGATACAACGCCAAGGCTGGCATCAAAAAATTCAATCTCAATGATGTAAATGAATCCAGCATCCTGCCGAACTCTGCAGTAGCTACAAAAAAAACGAGTATCACCAAAGTGATTACTGATAAAATTAAATATTTCACACTATCATCCAGTCAATGTTGAACCCCATGGTATCAAAGTTAACTCAGTGGTGTCCGAGTTAAGGAGGTCCAAGAATGGTGCAAAAGAGATGCCGTTTCCGGCGATGGTAAGAGTGATTAGATAATGGCTGATTAGAACAGAACACTCGGACACCAAAACAAATATATCAAACAATCGAACATTCTAAAATCAAAAAAAGTACCTTTTTAAACAAATATTTACATAATTCGTTAAAAAAGAGACGTTATTAAGAATCTAAATGTTTTTTAAACATCTGAGACAATACTTCGATTCCTTCTGTTATCTCATCGGGAGTATTATGGCTATAAGTCAATCTGAAAAACTGATTTTCATCCCGTTTCGCACGAAACACTCCGCCTGGATTGTATTTGAAGTCGTTTTCTACAGCTTCATCCAGTAGTTCCCATGAATTGATTTTGTCGGGCATTTTAATCCACATCATCATTCCACCGCTGGGAACTGTGAAGTCAGCCTCAGGAAGGTGCTTATTCAAAGCAGCTACCATGCTATCTCTCCTGTCTTTTAACATTCCAGCAACACGAGTCACATGAGCATCGTAATGTTCATTCAAATATTCATATACAGTTACAACTGCCAGGTGACTGGGTCTCCTTGTCTCCAGCAAATCCAATACTTGTTGGGGCGCTATCATAAATCCTACTCTCAGTGAACAGCCCAATAATTTCGTAAAAGAAGATACGTATATCACCATATCGTTTTCGTCTAACGATTTAATTGAATTAGGTAATTTAGGACCATCTATTCTAAAATCAGCGTAAGATTCATTTTCAATGATTGGGATCCCATACTTCACTGATATATCAAGTATTTTTTGCCTTCTGTCTTGTGACAAGGTGATACCTGTAGGGTTTTGGTACACAGGTATAGTCAAAATAAATTTAGGAGTTTTATTTTGTTCAGATAATTTGCCGAGCACATTATCTAACGACTCAGGAATCATGCCTTCATCATCAGTATCTACATGAACTATCTCAGCACCTTTTTCAAGCAACATCCTCAACGTGCCCAAATAAGTATATTGTTCGGCTATCACAATATCCCCTGGACCGATGAAAGCATTCACCAACATTTTCAATGCTCCGCCTGCTCCATCTGTAATTAAAATATTGTCCAAGCCGCACTGAATAGCTCTTTTATTGGCAACGGAATGCTGAAGCAATTCTCGTAAAGGTTCATGTCCTAGTGCTGGAGGGTACGGGCCAAAGCTCACACTATTGTTATGGATAGCTTTAGTTGCCGCTTTGCTATATTCAACAGGATCTATACAATCTGGTACAGTATTTGTAACAGAGAATATATATTTTACATCCGCTTTTAAAGCGGGATGAGTGAGTACATCAATAGGTCCGTTACTAGATAATTTTTTCGAATAATCCATTCAACTAACTCTCTTTAATAATCGTACTAAGATATTAAATAATCATACTGGATCAGACTTGTTTTGAAAACGATATACGTTGATAATTAGCACCGTGTTCTTGAAGGATTTAGACTAATGGTAGGGGATTAACAATGACTGAACAAAATTTAGATCTGCTAAGTATCAACACTATCAAACTGTTATCAGTTGATTCTGTTGAAAAAGCGAAGTCAGGCCATCCTGGCGCACCTATGGGGGCAGCTACTATGGCTTATGTGTTATGGAAAGATTTCCTAAAACATAATCCTGAAAACCCTAGTTGGATAAATAGAGACAGGTTTATATTATCTCCAGGTCACGCTTCCGCACTATTGTATAGCCTCCTGCATCTCACAGGTTATGGAGTAAGAATCGAAGACTTAATGGAATTTCGGCAACTAGGCAGCAAAACTCCAGGACATCCGGAGCTTGATGTCACACCTGGGGTAGAAGTTACTACTGGACCACTAGGACAAGGGTTTGCCAATGGCGTAGGCATGGCAATTGCAGAAACTAAACTAGCCCAAGATTTCAATACGACTGAAAATAATATAATAGATCATTACACTTATGGCATTGTGTCTGATGGAGACCTTCAAGAAGGGGTAGCATCAGAAGCCGCATCCCTAGCGGGTACACTAAAGCTCCACAAATTAATATACTTGTATGATAGTAATAATATTTCTATAGAAGGTAATACAGATTTATCATTCACTGAAAGTGTTGCTGATAGATTTTCTGCTTACGGATGGCAAGTCATTGGTCCAATAGACGGATCGAACATTGAAGAAATTAACAAAGCTATAACCGAAGCTAAAAAATCAACAACTAAACCATCTCTCGTGATTTGTAAAACTCAGATTGGTAGCGGCAGTCCAAATAAATCCGGGAAAGCTTCTGCACACGGAGAACCACTAGGTAGCGATGAAGTCATACTAACTAAACAAGAATTGAATTGGGAATACGAAAATCCTTTCACCGTACCACAAGCAGTCGAGCAACATTTCGCTAACATAACTAAAACAGGCATAAAATCTGAAAATGACTGGAATGACCAAGTCGAAGCATATAAAGTTCAACATCCAGACGAATATTCAAAATTAATGGAACAAATTCAGGGTCAATTACCACAAGGTTGGGACTCTGAATTATCTAGTCTCTTCAATAGCGAAACATCCAACATGGCTACTAGAGAATCTTCAGGCATTGTCATAAACAACATATCGAAAAATATCCCTGGCCTACTTGGAGGGTCTGCAGATTTAGCACCCTCCACAAAAACCAATTTAAACGATTACACAGATTACAATTCAGATAACAGATCAGGGAGAAATTTCCACTTCGGTGTGCGTGAACATGCCATGGGATCCATAGCAAATGGGATTGCTTTACATAAAGGGTTAATCCCATTCACATCCACTTTTTTAGTTTTTTCTGATTATATGAAACCAAGTATTAGGCTTGCCGCTTTAATGAATCAAAAAGTGATATTTGTATTCACTCATGACTCTATTGGGGTAGGGGAGGATGGTCCAACTCATCAGCCTATCGAGCACTTGGCAGCATTAAGATCAATCCCGAATTTGACTGTGATTCGTCCCGCGGACTCCATTGAAACAGTAGCCGCTTGGAAAACAGCTATAAATCACACTACTGGACCAACTGCTCTAATATTAAGCAGACAATCTCTGCCAAATCTTGGAAATAGCACTGATAGCGACATTAGTAATGCCTGTAAAGGAGGTTACTTATTGAAATCTACAGATAATGAACCTAAAGTCACAATTATCGCTACAGGTTCCGAAGTCCATTTAGGGGTTGAAGTCGGAGAATTACTAAAAACAAATGATATCTCGTGCAATGTCGTATCAATGCCCTCCTGGGAATTATTCGACCAACAATCCGAAGAATACCGAAACTTAGTGATACCTGAATCTAGTCTCAAAGTATCAATAGAAGCAGCAAGTACCTTTGGGTGGACGAAATACGTCGGGAAGGATGGTATCAGTATAGGCATAGATACATTTGGGGCATCCGCTCCTGGTCAAACATTGTTTACTCATTTTGGATTTGAAGCAAAAAAAATCTACGACACCATCATATCCAACCTATAAATTCGAAAGACTTTTACTCAAGGAATGTTGAATGCAAATAGCAATGGTAGGATTAGGCAAGATGGGCGGAAATATGGCAACAAGATTGATGCGCCATGGCCACCAAGTTTTTTGCTATGACACAGACCAAACCACCATGGATCAATATGTTTTCCAAGGTGCCATATCTAGCTCTTCATTGGAAGATCTGGTATCAAAACTATCTAAACCACGAAAAATATGGGTCATGGTTCCCCATGGTCTCACTACTCAAATTACAATCAAAACACTATCCAATTTAGTTGATCCAGAAGACATAATTATCGATGGTGGAAATAACCATTATCCCGATACCATTGAATTAGGAAAGGTTCTCCTTGATAAACAAATCCGGTTTCTTGATGTAGGCACTAGTGGGGGAATTTGGGGACTGAATGAAGGGTATAGCTTAATGATAGGTGGCGATAAAAGCGCTTTCCTCGAAATGGATACTGTCTTTGAATCCTTAGCAGCCAACGGACGTTCAGGATATGCCTACGTCGGACATACAGGAGCTGGACATTACTTAAAAATGGTACATAACGGCGTCGAATATGCTCTAATGGAATCCTACGCAGAAGGTTTTGAACTCTTAAATTCTTCAGATGAATACAGCTATAACTTGGAAGAAGTATCCAAAATTTGGTCAAACGGTAGTGTGATTAGGTCCTGGTTATTAGATCTAATCCACCAATCGTTAAAAGATGACAGCAAGTTAACAGACGTTAAACCTTACGTAGAAGATTCGGGCGAAGGTAGATGGACCGTGACCGAGTCAATACGTTTAGGTATACCATTACCAGTGATAACCGCATCACTGCAACAGAGGTTTCGCTCAAGGCAAACAAGCCCATTTGGAGCTAAACTATTAGCTGTTATGAGAAACTATTTTGGTGGGCACACCATACATAAAAACTGAACATAGCGAGAGGGAATATGGAAATAACACACGTAGCTCACATCGCGAAATGCGTGAACAATTTGGAAAAATCTTTGGAATTCTATAGAGATTTGCTAGGGTTTAACGTAAAAATGCAACAAACTCAAGAAATGCTAAATAGGCCTGGATCCCAATCAAACCACATGTATCAATCTGTCCACAACCACAGAACAGTCGCTAATATCTATATGAGTGAGTCTGACACTATACCTTTCCTCGTATTAACTTCCCATCCTGATGACAAAATTGACCAAAACCCAATTAAACTTGATCAAGTTGGCATAACCCACCTATCTTTTAAGGTCAAAGACTTAGATGCGACTATCAAAGAATTTCTTTCTAACGGGGTAAAACTCGCTGGGAACGAATCAGACTTTAGAGATACGAACGGTCTCATCCGTACGTTCTTTGTGTATGACCCTGATGGTATATTAGTGCAATTCGAGTAATCTAAAAAATGAGTAATAAAATAACCATTATTGGAGGAGGACCTGCTGGTTCAACCGCCGCTACAATGTTAACCAAGCAAGGATACTCTGTCGATTTATTTGAACGTGAGAAATTCCCTCGAGATCATATTGGGGAATCATTATTACCTGCCAGTTTGCCTATCCTTGAAGAATTAGGTGTTTCCAAACAAGTAGAAGATGCAGGATTCCTAAAAAAATATGGCGCGACTATGGTATGGGGTTCAGACAAAGAGCCTTGGAGCTGGTACTTTGCTGAAACCAACAAAACATATCCGCACTCCTATCAAGTATCTAGACCAATATTTGATAAGATATTACTTGATAACGCAAAACTACATGGAGTTAATGTATACGAAAGCACAAATGTAAATCTCGTTAATTTTACTGAAGGCTCAGTGTCAAATATTGAAATTGAGAAAGATTCACAAAAAGAATCTATTAATGTCGAATATTTGATAGATGCTAGTGGGCAACACTGCCTGTTAGGCCAAGACCTGCAAACTCGTGAATGGGATACCTCCTTCCAAAATTTATCTGTATATGCCTACTATTCAGACATCCAGCTTTTACCAGAACCTGATACGAACAATATATTTATAGAGTCATATGAGGGTGGTTGGATATGGGTAATTCCGTTATCAGAGAAGCTAGCTAGTGTAGGAATAGTAGTAGACAGTCATGCCATCCAACATAAACTAGCAGATATAGGCGTGACGCAGTTTTACTTATCTGAACTGAATAAATCGGATAAAGTTAAGAAAATGCTGTCTGGTTCTCAAATCACAGGCACACCTAAAGTTACAAAAGACTGGTCCTACAAATGCTCTAAACTTTACGGACCAAATTACGTGCAGGTAGGTGACGCTGCATGCTTTATAGATCCTCTGTTTTCATCTGGAGTACATATGGCGATGATGGGAGCGGTACTAGCATCCTCATACGTGAAAACCATAGCAAAGCATCCTTTTGATTACGAACAAGTAGGTAGTAGCTACCAGCAACTCTATTTCAAGGAATACAATCATTTTAGAGAAATGGCGAAACTTTTCTACTCAAGTAATTTAATTAATGATTCATATTTTTGGGAAGCTCGGAAAATTCTACCTGAATTCAATAACTATACCTCACGCCATGCTTTTATAAGAGCTGTCGCGGGGCAACCCCCTCATGGTTACGAGAGAGCTGTTTTAACAAAAGGACTAATGCCTCAAAGTTTTACTGACAGCGTTCAATGGGTAGAGCAGTCTAGGATAGACCGGACATCATTTTTATCCAAACTGGACCCCAGCAAACCAGAAACTCTTAAAGATTTTTGGGGATTAATACCCAAACTAAATCCTTCAGTTAAAGTCACTAATCAATACATTCTGGGTCAAGGAGAATTCATAAAATCCGACACTCTTATAACTAATACCAACCCCGAAGGAATACCTTGTAGTCAACTGGTCAAAGAAATATTAAGTCACATAAATGGGGTCGATAGTATACGTACAATAGCAAATTATATTCTTAATAGTTATCCCTTAGACCGTCATAGCCAAATCTTAAAAAATACATACGACACCATCCATATCTTATATGCGGATGAAGCCATATCTGAATTTGCGAATTCACGACAGCCCAAGAAACGAGTCTTCCTAGACAACATGACCAACGATGGGATGGACCATCTGATCGATAGAAGTTGAACATATAGATATGCAGAGTCCAAACATTTTAAATTGGACCCTGCATATTAACTAGTTTATTTTTCTAGAATAGAAGTCAAGACGACATTAGGGTTCATGGGTAATTGATTCGGTCTAATGTCAACAGCGTCTGCAATCGCATTAGCAACAGCAGCCATAGGAGGTACTAAGCTAACTTCTCCTACACCTCTTACACCCATTGGATGACCTGGATTTTCGACCTCTACTATAACCGTATCTATCATAGGCAAATCTAAACTTGTAGGCATTCTATAATCCAAGAAGCTAGCATTCAACATCTGGCCTTGATCACCATAAAAGTATTCCTCATTTAAAGCCCATCCAATCCCTTGAACAGAGGCACCTTGAATCTGTCCTTCTACGTAACTAGGATGTATAGCTTTACCCACATCTTGGATGGCCGTAAATCTCAAAATATCTGTCTTACCTGTATCCGGATCTACTTCTACGTCAACAATATTTACGCAGAAAGCATTTCCGACTTGACCAGGATTGGCAGTCCCTCTTCCTACTATAGGTCCGCCTGTACCATTGAGTCTCCTAGCTAGTTCAGTGAACGTCATTTTCAATTCAGGATCAGACTTATGATGCAATTCAGATTTAACATACTCAACGTCTTCTGCGTCCACTTCCCAAATCTTAGCAGCTCTCTCAATCAATTGTTGCTTGACGTCTTCAGCGGCTAAATAACAGGCTGTACCCATTTTGAATGTTACTCCGCTACCACCGGCCCCAGAACTGTACCCAATAGAATCAGTGTCAGCAACACTCGGGTTAACATCCTCTACAGGCAAACCTAAGACTTCGGCTACATGCATGGCCATAGCTGTGCGACTACCTCCGATATCTGGAGCTCCTTCGACTAAACCTATAGTACCGTCAGGATTAACGCTAGCTACTGCGCTAGCCGGACCAGAATTATTAAACCAAGCCCCAACAGCAACACCTCTGCCTTGATTTGGAGATGTCAGAGGAGTATTCCAATGATCATGTTGCTGGGCTGCATTTAGACATTCAATCAATCCTATTTTCCTATAAATAGGTCCAGTTGGCTGCCTAGATCCTTCTTTAGCAGCATTTTTCAATCTGAATTCCAGGGGGTCCATTCCTATTTCTATTGCCAACAAATCAATAACCTGTTCGGCAGCAAAACAGGCCGCTGGGGAACCAGGAGCTCGATATGCTGCGGATTTTTGTACATTGATACATACATCTATCCCTTCGATGTAAGCATTAGAAATTTGATAGGGTGCAAACATCGTACGGCAACCTGATGGCACAGGAGAACCTGGAAATGCCCCAGCTTCGTATATAAGGTGTGCCTGAGCAGCAAGCATTTCACCGGTTTTTGTTGCTCCCATTTTTACTTTAATTATTGTTCCAGAAGTAGGACCTGTTCCTTCAAAAACTTCTTTTCTGGTCATTGATATCTTGACTGGTAATCCGGCTTGTCTAGACAAAGCAACTACAACTGGCTCCAAATACATGCCACTTTGACCTTTACCTCCAAAACCTCCTCCTATTTCCATAGGAATGATTTTAATCTTGGATACAGGTACTCCGAGTACTCTAGATGTATGATCTCTCAGGGAGAAATGACCCTGACTACTACACCAAATGGTTACAGTACCGTCTACATTCCATTGCGCTGTTGCAGAATGAGGTTCTATATACCCTTGGTGAACTTGTTTGGTTCTGTATTCTTGCTCCACAATGAAGTCAGACTCTTTAAAAGCAGCATCCACATCACCCATAGTAAATTCAAAGCGATTAGATACATTAGTGCCATCTCCGGAATCTCCAGACGAATATCCACCTGCTCTCTGGGCTGGACTACTTAATGTCACTAATCTTTCATGAAGTACTGGTGCTCCTTTTTCCATCGCCGCTTCAGCGGTAAATACCGGCTGCAAAACTTCATAATCCACTTCTATAAGTTCCAAAGCCTGATCCGCAATTTCTGCGGTAACCGCTGCTACTGCAGCAACGGCATGTCCTTTATACAAAGCTTTCTCTCGGGCTATTGTGTTACGGCTATAAAATCCGTAATTAACTGTAGAGCCTTCCGATTGATCGGTTACTGCAGCCGAAACATCTGGAAAATCATCAGCAGTTACAATCGCTTTAACCCCTTCTAAAGCGAGAGCTTTAGAAGCATCTATTCCTTTGATCCTAGCATGTCCATGGGGGCTCCTAAGGACTTTCCCTACAAGAGTACCAGGCAAATGTATATCAGCAGCATATCTTGCTCTTCCCATTACTTTATCGGGACCATCATGCCTAACTGGCCTCGTACCTACTACATCAAATTCAATATTAGATAAAACTACATTAGGTTTATAACCTACCATAACATCCTCTCTTAAAACAAAATCTACACTGTGTACTCTTATTAAACCTTAATTACAGATTCGATTCAACTCTTATTTATTAGAATTTATTGAAAGGAGAATATTTAATAGAGTAAAATCATTTAGTTTGAGAGGTGAAATCTAAAATTATGACCAATAAACAAAATAAATTCGTATCTGATGAGCGCAAACTAGGATTCAATGACGTATACCTGGTACCTCAATTTTCAAAAATCAATTCTAGGAAATCTGTCAGCCTCACAACTAAATTCATATTGAAAACAGGTGTCGTATGGCAAGGAACTCCAATAATTGCCTCCAACATGGATTACATAGGCACTTTAGAAATGGCGTCAAGCTTACAAAGATTTGAAATATGTACAGCTGTCAGCAAATTCGTGTCAGCAGAAGACTGGATCAATCAAATAGACCTAGGTTTAAACATGCAATATGCCTTTCCTACATTTGGGTTAGACAATAAAAATTACATATCTGACTATCTCAACCACATTTATGATAGCACTGGACACAAAGCGAAAATAATAGTCCTTGACGTTCCCAATGGGTACATAGATCACTTTGCGTCCCTCATTTCAGATCTCAAAAGCTTAATCCCTGATGTGGGCATATTTGCTGGCAACGTTGTAACTCCAGAAGGAGTAGAGCTATTAGGTAACGCAGGAGTCGATGGGGTAAAACTAGGCATCGGTTCTGGATCCGTGTGCACAACTTCAATTGAAACTGGAGTTGGTTATCCTCAATTGTCGGCTATATTAGACTGTGCCCAATCAGCCAAAACCAATAATGTATTGCTAATATCTGATGGTGGCATTAATGCATCAGGAGACCTAGGCAAAGCTTTTGTAGCGGGCTCAGACTTTATAATGGTCGGCGGTATTCTCTCAGGCCATTCTGAAGGAGGAGCACCTACAGTGACAGAAAATGGAAAAGAATACAGGCTATATTATGGCATGAGCTCAGAAGAAGCTATGAACACTCACTATGATGGTATAGCAGAATATAGAACAGCAGAAGGAATATCTAAACTTGTGGAAAATAAAGGCCCTGTAGATAACACCATTAGACAGATGTTAGGAGGACTAAGATCTTCATGCACATACCTTAATTGTCAAAATATTACGGAATTATCAGAGAAAGGCCAATTTATAAAAATTTGAATTAACCTTGAACATATCCCACAAAATTCAACCCTCTGAAGAGGCCTTTATCATCCATACCATAACCTACAAGCCACAGGTCATCATCTAAACCAAATCCGTAAAACTCGGGGCTTAACGACACCTTCCTATGGATCGTTTTATCAACTAAAACCGCTACACTCGAATTTTGTCCTGTAAGGCCTTCTAATAACTCTTTAATTCTGTAGATGGTTAATCCTGAGTCCAAAATATCATCGATTACTAAGCATGGTGATTCGATATCCAATCGTTTTTCAAAATCTCTAACCATTATGATATCGGGTTCTGCAGATTCATAAGTGTTGAAATAAGAGCTAGACATTATTGGGATAACTTTCCATTTACCAGGTGATAAGATTTCTAATTCAATAATCAGCTTAGCAGAAAACAGAAGAGCTCCTGTCAATACGGGTATAAGATTAACCACCGTATTCTGTGAATAAGTATCATCAACTTCCCTAGCAATTCTTTTAATTGCTTTATCTATATCTTGTTCTCCCCATAATTCAGTTATAGGACTCAGGACATCCTTCATAAAACTTACCTTCTTTTGAATGTGTTGCCTAAATGTTCTGGTTGATTACCAAACAATATACTTCTAACCCTATTAGGTATAAATTGCTTGTCTTGGCTATATTGTATCAATATTAGAGACATTATCATCAGTGGGAATGGAATCAAAGGAAGCACCTGAGATAATCCGAATATCACACCTTGTAACTTCAAAGCCATGATTTGCAATCCACCAAAAGCATATGCTCCTATAGCTCCTCGAACAGGATTCCATCCACCAAATATCACTATAGCCAAACAAATCCAGCCATAATTTAAAGTATGTCCGTTTGACCATCCATATATCGAATGTAGCGAGAATGAAGCTCCTGCCATTCCAACGATTGCCCCTCCAAGAGTACCGTAGAAATACTTTATGAATTTAACATTAATGCCTCGGGCATCCGCTGAATATGGGTTTTCTCCTACCGCATTTAATGCAAGACCAGACTTCGTTTTATATAAAAACCACCATGCAATAATAATAGATGCAATAGACAACCAGACCACCACATTTTGATCTATAACTGCCTTACCAATAATGGGAATTTCATCTAACCACGGAACTTCAATTTGGGGAACATAAGGGCCAGGAATCCTAACAAAAGGTTGACCTAAATATGAACTCAATTTGCCTAACAATATCGTCAAAGTAAATCCCACGGCAATCATATTTATATATAAAGTGATATTAGCAAAACAAATCAATAATGCTATTATTCCCCCTAATAGCGCTGCTGCGATGAATCCTAATAAAACACTACCCGTTATCGATGCTACAGCAAAACCTATCATGGCTGTAATCAACAAGGATCCCTCTAAAGACAAGTTCACAATTCCTACTCGTTCGGATATTGTCTCCCCGACTACTGCTAACACTAGTGGAGCGCTCATCGAAATGATGGCTGCTAGTATTATTTCCACTTCAACTATGGCCATACGATTTACTCACAGCATTTATTAATTTGATATGAATAGAAGATGCCTTAATCATTAGCCAGAACAGCACGATAGAAGCCTGGATGATTCCGGGCAAACTTGCATGAAGACCTAATTTGATTTGTAAGGTAGAGCCTCCAACAACAAGGCAAGCGAAAAATGCGCTGACAACTATAGCTATAGACAATTTTCTGCCTGATACTAGTGCAATTAATATACCTAAAAAACCATAACCCCCAGAAATATATGGAACCAGCTTATGATATATGGACCCCACTTGAATTGCTCCAGCTAGACCTACAACCGCACCTGCTATCAGGAAACCCAAAAGTATATACATATCGGGACTTAGCCCTAGCCTAGAGAAAGCATTTGTATTGCTACCGACACTTTTTAGTTTCAATCCCAAAGAAGTTTTTGAATAAATAAACCTCAAAATTAGATACATTGATCCAAATAACAGGATCGGAATTACAGGAAATTTAAAGTCAAATAAATGTGGGAACCAACTCATCTCAGGAATAATATCTGTGCCACTTGTAGAAGCAATACCTTCCTTCTTCCAAGGTCCTATTACTAAATATACGATCAATCCTGCAGCAACGAAATCTAGTCCCAATCCGGCAAATATTTCATGTACTGACCCTTTAGTTTTCAACAAACCACATATCAAACCAAAGATGCCGCCAAACAGCATTGATACTATGATCATCAATGGTATTGCTAATAAAGTGTCTCCAATCAAACTGCGGGCCACAAATACAGCACCAATTGACCCAAGCATCATTTGTCCTTCAACTCCAATATTCCACATATTACATGAAAAGGTAACTATAAGAGCAAAAGCAGACAAAGACATGATGCTAGTGATTACCAAGACTCTACTTAAATTATCTAACCCCAAAATGGAGCCTTCCAAAATTGCAACAAAAGCACTCCACGGTGAAACTCCAAGTAACAAAAGAAAAATAGACGTCAAGAAAACAGCCAATGCAAATGCCATCAAGTTTTCCAGCACATCTCTTGAGTAAAATTTAGTCATACCCATTTACCAAGTTACCAGATATATTATTTATGATTTCAGATTTAGTGATCACATTTACAGAGCTTGCTGACACTATCTCTTCCCCATGAAAGCAAATCACATAATCCGCATGATCCCAGATTTCATCCACCTCATAGGAAGAAAATATTGTTAATAACCGATTGCTCTTATCAGTACTTAACTTATCCCAAATATAATCCGCCGATTGTATGTCTAATCCTCTCGTTGGATGCTCTAGCATCGCAACAGCAATATCATTCCTTAACATAGATAGCATTAATCGTTGCTGGTTACCTCCGGATAATTCGGCAGCTTTCGTATCAGGGGTCCCAATAATTCCATAATTTTGTATTAGATCCTCACACATTGCTCTAGTCTGAGTCCAATCTATCACACCAGTATCAACGCTCAATGACAAAGCGTGATGGTCTAAAATGCTTAACTCCGGGAATAATCCCCTTTCCAATCTGTCAGTCGGCACATAGCCAAAATTAGACTTATCTATACGGTTGCCATCACTCATTAATGAAAAGTTTTTATTGAAGAACATGTTTCCCAAGAATCTATCTACTCCAGATCCTTGCAGTCCAACAACTCCTACCATCATCCTTTTTGTAAGCGATAGTTCAATCATATTCTCCTGCTGTTGGACTCTTGCAATAAGATCTTTCATCTCCACAATCGCATTTGATTGTGCCTTATCTTCTTCATACTTGCTCCCGAACATTAGATCCACCAAATAATTGGGGTCTTGAGGAAGCAGTAGCGTCTCTAATAATTTCCCTTTCCGCATCACACTTACACACGAAGAATATTCTAAGACATCTTCAAGTTTATGAGACACTAAAACTACAGTGCACCCTTCTAGCGTTAATTGCTTTAAAGCATCAAACACTTTCGTTTTTTGTTCTAGTGAGAATCCGCTGTTTGGTTCATCAAGTATAATTAACTGTGCTCCGTTAGACAGCAGTCTCATAAGTTCTACTTGTTGCCGCTCTCCGATAGATAATTGATGAATCTTTTTCTTAGGATCTATATTGAAACCATATTTAGAATTCAATGTCCCAAATTCCTGCCGTAGCAATTTAGTAGTATTTATTGATCTATTAAGACGATGACCTACCGAGAAACTTTGCATAACCGTAAGGTTTGCGAAGTCCATAGGATCTTGACCTAGTAATCCAATTCCTAATCTGATGGCATTTGAGGTAGAAAATCCTTCTATGCTTAAGTCATCCACAAGTATAGAACCAGAATCTGGGGTAACTTGCCCAGACAACATCTTCACTAGGGTGGATTTCCCGGCTCCATTTTCTCCTATGATTGCATGAATTGTCCCTGATTCAATACTAACCGACACACTATCATTAGCTAGCAGTTCTCCATATTTTTTTGTTATTGAATCAAATGTTATTTTCATTACAAACAAACAAATAGGCGACCGTATTAAATACAGATCGCCTATTCATTACAGAATTCCCTTTGAGTTAGTCTCCTGCATCACCTATGATCCCTTCTAATAAACCGGTTGTGTACCAGATTTGCTTTTCGGAGGCTTCCTGCCCCGCGGCCACAAACACAGAACCATCTTGATAATTTAATGGTCCTTCAAATAGATTGATATCTCCGTTGGCAAGACCCTTAATGAATTGATTATTCAAAGTGTCCCATTCTGAGTCACTTAGCGCATCACCTTTAGCGAATCCAATCATCGATGTATCAACATTATTGATATCTGACCAATCTGGGCCTAGCCATTCCCATGTTGCTGAAAAATTATCATTTGCAACAGCATTAATGACATTAAGGTAAGATGGGCCCCAATTGAAATAAGGTACTCCTAAACATGCACCAGGTGCTTCTGCACACGCTCCATGATAATCATATGGTACCGCCCATACTTGTTCACCTGAATTATTCCGTTTACCAGCTTCCACTATCACTTGAGTAGTATCTATGCCGGAAATAACCACATCTGCTCCAGAATCATAAAAATCATTCGTCACAACTGTAGGATCCAAAGTTACCCCAGGAATATGAAACCAGAAACCAATCCATTTGACTTCAAAATTTAAATCTGAGATGTTTTTCCCTCTAGATTCTTCCCAACAATATTTAGCCCCTAAATAAGCGGAATTAGCTAGCCTTTTAGTTTCTGCATTTATCAATGGCCCTACAAAGCCTATGTTACCAGTTTCAGTTTTCAAGGCAGCTGCACAGCCTGCCATCATTTTGCCATATTCCATTTTGCCCATAATATTACCTAAATTAGCCAATTCCGGATGATGAGCATCACCTTCTGACCATGCACTGTCTCCACTCGACCATATTATAGGGACTTCTGGATTTGCCGCTGCTGCTTCCAAAACACCATCTTTCATGTCTTCAGAAGTCGCAAAAATTAGTTCGGCTCCTTGTTCAACCATCTGATCTACAACTTGAGCAACAGTTATATCTGGAGAATCTGCAGGGTTAATAAAATCCATTACAATCATTTCAGAACCAGTTTTTTCTGCTGCGTAGGCACCACCATCATAATGAGCCTGTGACCAACCTCTATCATTTCTAGGACCCACTAATATCATTCCAAACTTAATAGGTTCAGATGCCATGGGTTCAATATTAGCAGAATCAGCTTCTCCACCAATATTACAAGCCAGCACAGTAGCAATTAGTGCCGATAAAGTAGCGCTGATAGCAATCAGCTTCATTTTTTTCAAGGAACTCACCATTACAAATCTCCATCATGAATTTCCAATTGATGATCAATCGGGTCAAAATATTGTCACATAAAAATGTTAATTTTGTATTTCGATTTGTCAGTGATTTGTTATTGGGATTGTGATTTTAATTTCTATTTTTTTTATACGCGCTTTTTGTTAGGATCTCCTGAAATAACTAGCAATACAACACTAATAAAAGAGCCAATCATAAATACCCAAAAAGCTCCTTGGTACTCATTAGTCAAATCATAAATAAATCCAGATATAACTGGTCCTATTGCTAAACCCATCACCAAAGTGACTCTGCTTATTCCATTAATAGTTCCTAATATCTCCCGACCGAACACGTTGTTCCATAAAACGGGGATCAAAGGATGCACAGTAATCAATGAGAATCCCCATACTGAGACGAAAATAAATGTCTCTAGCATTGAATCGGCTCTCACCAATATAATCAAACTAATAGTCGCCACACCACAACCCATTATCATTAAATACTTAACATTAAAACGATCAGCTAATAAGCCCGCGATAGTTATACCAATAGCACCAGAAATTGCGAACACAGAAACAGTAGAACCTATGACAACGGCAGATACACCTTGTTCAGCTAAGTGAGCAGCAAAATGTAACGTTATCCCAGGTCCTGCAGCGCCAACCATAAATAGAGCAACAAACACACACCAAAAAAATCTCGTTCTTAATACTTCTCTGACAGTCCAAGGCCGCTTATCATCAAAACTGTCTATTGGTTTCATATCCGGAGAGGCGCCATCAATAATTAACCCCATAGATTCCGGGGTTTTACGTATGAACAAAAATGCTGGGACTATACCAAATACGATAGGGAATAATGCAAGAGTAATCCACGCTATTCTCCAGCCCAGTTCTCCAATGATTACTTGATACACGGGACCACTTATCGCAGCAGCTATAGCACCCGTCAGCATGATCAGTGAAGTAGCTTTACCTTTATATTTGGAGAACCATTTCCCAACAGTCGGATATGTAGCGCTGTTAATTACTCCTTGATCCATAGTACGTATGATTGTATAAGTTATAAAAAATGCGGCTATAGTCTGTAACAAAGACATATACAAGCAAGACAAAGCTAAAATAACAGCTGCTATAGGTAGAATATATCGTGCGCCGTACACATCAACTAATTTCCCTATGAACGGGCTGAGAATTGCCCCAAAAACGCTGCCCAGACTTGCAGGAACAGATATTACTGTACGAGACCAACCAAATTCTTGTACCATCGGCATCACAAATAAACTTAATAATGTTATCGATGCACAATGGTTACCCAATTCACTACAGCACGCAGCGAACGAAACGTACCAGCCATGATAAATTTTTTTAAAATTGGGTAGACGTAAATTAAGCATACAGTTAGATAGACTAACACGGTTCTGTATAAATTACTTAAGAATCATATATTTAAATACTCGGGAATATAGAAAATCCGAAAAATGGAGTATATATTAGTTTCTGAAAATGGGGATATTCGAAAAATACCTAACTATATGGATAGGATTAAGTATCTTAACTGGGTGGTTGCTAGGGCTATTCATTCCACCTTTCTTTATAACGATTTCTCAACTTACTCTATTTAATACCAATATTATTATTGCAATACTCATATGGCTGATGATTTACCCCATGATGTGTCAAATAGAAGTTACTGGGTTGAGCAAAGTCTTTGCAAAACCCAAGGGACTTATCCTCACATTAATAATCAATTGGGGAATCAAGCCATTTAGCATGGCCTTAATCGCGTGGCTCTTCCTAAAAATCATATTCGGGAATTTCCTGGAACCTGATTTAGCCAATGAGTATATTGCGGGAATGATATTACTTGGTGTAGCGCCATGCACCGCTATGGTATTCGTATGGAGCTCTTTAACTAGAGGGGATCCAAACTACACACTGGTGCAAGTATCTATCAATGACCTTATTATGATTGTTGCTTTCGCCCCACTAGCCGGCCTCTTACTTGAAATGAGTAATATAGCCGTACCTTGGAGTATTCTGGTCACTTCCGTAGTACTTTACATACTTATACCTTTAGTTGCCGGGGCGATCACACGAAAGATTCTCATCGCCACTGATGACAGGAAGCTCACAAAATTAATCCAATTATCCAAGCCCTTATCTATCATTGGTTTATTATTGACGGTGATAATTTTGTTCGGGCTACAGTCTGACACAATCAGCACTCAACTCCGCGATATCCTTCTGATATCCATACCTCTGGCGATTCAAACCTTATCAATCTTTATTCTTGGTTACATAGCAGCATATTTGATCAAACTGCCTCATAACATCGCAGGTCCAGCTTGTCTGATAGGAACCTCCAATTTCTTCGAGTTAGCAGTCGCTGTAGCAATTACACTCTTTGGTATAAATTCAGGTGCCTCATTAGCGACTGTAGTTGGGGTACTTATAGAGGTGCCAATAATGCTTATACTGGTCTGGGTGGTTAATCGTACGGTCAAGTGGTTCCCCGGATAGTCTAACAAGTTAAATATCAAAGCAAACTTGCTTTCTTCACTAAAGTCAACATAAGCCTTTGACTGGAATTTCAACTCCGCAACCAGTTAAACCAATGAAAAACATCCAAAAACAATATTGGAGTTTATTTTTCATCATTAGTCATCCAAGTTACATGCGCAATGAACGTTGCCAGAGCATTTTCCGTACAATTCAAATGAATGATCTACTATAGTTATATTGTACTTCTGGCTTAATTGTTCACGTAATTTGCTTATCGATTCCTCAAGGCTATCATCCATTTCAATATCGATAACTGTTTCGCAAGATTCACAATATAAATGATGATGATGTCCGCCTTCCGATTTAATTTCAACCCATATATTTTGATCGGGAGATGTAAAAGTGTCCAAAATCCCTGCAGTCGAGAGGTCATTAACTACTCTGTACAATGTAGACAAAGCGAACTTATCAGTATGGTTTTGATACAGTTGTTGCACAGAAATAGGAGCATTTATTCCTCCTAGAATATCTAATAATAACACTCTAGGTTTAGTAGCAGCTATTCCCTTTGTTTTGAGTGTCATTCTAAGCTCAGAACGATCCATACAAACCCACCTTTTATTAAATCTTTCAAAGTCACAAACATATCTTATCACGACCATCCTACTGACTAAAATAAGTTTGACAATGGGACTCATTCCCATTTATACTAACCGGATATTATTATTGGAGACTTTTTGAGCAATGCATCACCTAATTAAAACCTTTAAATACTTAACACTATGTGTGGTATTGGCAGGATTGGCAGTCGCATGCCAACAATCTTCGCCCGTAAGCGAAGCCCCAGTTAGCGACCCTAATCCACCCGTACAAACCACACAAAATCTAAACGTATCAGCAACGATTTTCCCTATATATGACATATCAAAGCAGATCATTGGGGACAAAGGAACCGTAGAACTGATCATGGCTCCAGGAAATTCTCCTCATACATTCGAGGCACGCCCTTCAGATTTAATTAAACTTAATGACGCAGACGTAATCTTCGCTATAGGACAAGAATTAGACAACTGGATAGTAGCCATGGCCAAAGAAACGTCAGCGGAAGTTATTACAGTTGACACCAACATAGACTTAATCGCCTACGAAGACGAACATGACGACCACGATGAACACGAAAAAGATGGCGACCATGATGGGCATGACGACCACGATGAACATGAAAAAGATGGCGACCATGATGGGCATGACGACCACGATGAACATGAAAAAGATGGCGACCATGATGGGCATGACGACCAC
>MDSW01148879.1_pt1 | contig 26695 bp, 27 predicted proteins | sample 811171 | NCBI WGS metagenome assembly MDSW01 (sample SAMN05326641, study PRJNA326480) | marine metagenome | isolation source: seawater | place: Atlantic Ocean: North West | collected 2012 | reverse complement strand
TGATTATTCATTATATGATTTTTTAATTATGAATCATGCATGGTACAAAGGAAGAGAAGAAATTGGTTACAAAAAATTTTATCCACATAAATTAATGAAAAAATTTGGTAACAAACCTTATGTAGATATTAAACACAGTTTTCATTCGTTAATACCTAATAATTTTAATAAAAAACTTTCAAAAAAATTATTATCATTCTATTTAGAAAAGCTTATAAAAAATCCACACCTACATGATAAAGCTGAATTTGAAATTTTATTCACTTGTTATGATTTCACACTACATGATAGACTGAAAGAATTACGTAAATACAATTTCACAAATAATGAAATAAAAAAAATTCATGATGAACTTTTTGACTTTACTGAAAATATTATCAAAAATTTTCCTTCAGTAATGAATTCGTGTAATAAATCGATTACAAAAATGAACCATAACCGAATTCAAAAAACCCAAAACAAAAATAAATCATATGTTGATAAAATATCTACTGCTGAATCATTATTGAATGATTGTAAAAATTTTGGAACAATACCCTTCTCCTTGATGGCAAGAATTGCATTCATATCGTCAACAATACTCAAAAGTTTTTCTAAAAATAAAATTTTTTCAGAATCATTCATTCATGAATTTATGAATTCATTAGAAACACCTCTTTCACAATTCCAAAATGACTTAACTTCATTTTCACAAAATAAAATAACAAAAAAAATTTTTCTAAAAAAATATGGCCATTTACGACCTGGTACTTATGATATTACTATTCCACGTTATGACAAAGAAAATGAATTTTTACAAAATATTAAATTTCAACAACAACAAAACCCAAAACCAACTTCCTACTTTTCAAAAAAATTCAGAAACATTTCTAAAATCCATACATTTGATATCCCGTCAGAAGACTTGTTCTTTTTTCTAAAAGAATCACTTATTCTACGTGAAAATCTTAAATTTGAATTTACTAGAAATCTTAGTGATGCAATTGAATTAATTGCTGATGCTGGAAAGGATCTAGGTTTTTTCAGAGAGGATCTTTCATATATTGAAATCAATAACATCCTGAAAAATTTTAGAAAATTATCAAAAACTCAATTTATAATTCATCTTCAGAAAAATATTAACAAAAATAAAAAAGAATTCCAAATAAACAACCATCTAGTCCTACCATCAATCATAACATCTGAAAAAGATTTTGATTTAATCACTTTACAAGTAGCAAAACCAAATTTCATTACTAATCAATCTATTACTTCTGATGTGATCAATCTTGACAGAAAATACAAACAATCAACTCTAACCAATAAAATCATTCTACTGGAACATGCAGATCCTGGTTTTGACTGGATTTTTTCTAGAAATCCCTCTGGATTAATAACAAAATACGGTGGAGTTGCATCTCATATGTCTATCAGATGTTCTGAAATCAATTTGCCTGCTGCAATTGGCTGTGGTTCAATGATCTATGAAAATCTCAAAGATGCATCAAAAATTATTCTAGATTGTAAAAACCAGCAAATAATTCCACTCGAATTTGAAAAACTTCAACATCATGATGAAGAAAAAAAAGTATTAAAATCACTTGGATATATTAGATGATTCATATTTCAAATTATTTTTCTAGATAATCTACTAACTACTACCAAAATTTTATTAAAATAATCATTATTATTTTTTTTAATAACCCAAGGAGGTACTGCAATATCATCTGAAAATTTTCTAATTATCTCTTTATCAGAAATTTTACGTTTTTCTTGAATTTCATTATACCTGGAATTAATTTTTTTTAAATTTTTTATAATATCGTAATTAGCTTTCAATTTTGCCATGAACATTCTTTTTCTAATATGAAATAATGATACTGCAATTTCAATTAGTAATAATGATGGAATCATCTTCAAGTATGTGGTTCTTTTGTAATGAGTCATTAAACAATACAATCTATTTCTCTCCATTAAAAAAAACTTGAATGGATTCCATTTGAAACTATAACCTTCGTATGGATGGAAAACAATTGCTTTGTGTATGTAATAGGATTTTATGCCCATCATCTTACCTCTCCAGCATAAATCCAGATCATCATGAAATGCAAATAAAAATGAGTCAAAATTTCCTATTTCCTTCATAATTTTTGAAGATGTAAACAAACATGTTCCTGATGCATAACCTACTTCTTGATCAACTTCAAATTGCTTTTGATCATCTTCTCCTTTTGCTCTTGAAAAACCAAATCCAAATAACTGAATCATGTTCCCTGTACTAAATAATACATTTTTTTGTGTAGACACTAGAATTTTTGGCTGATAAAGTCCATCACCATTTTTCTTGTATGCTACGATGAACTCATTTAACCAATTTTTGTCAACAATGGTATCTGGATTTAGAATAACCACAAATTCTCCTTTTGCATCTCTAATTCCGATATTATTTCCCTCACAAAACCCGAAATTTTCTTCATTGCTAATTAACTTGATTTGATTAAACTGTTTTTTACATTCCAGATGGCTATTGTCTCTTGATAAATTATCTACAACAATAACTTCAAAATTTTTATAATTTGAATCATATATTGATTTTACACAATCTAGAAGTAGATTTCCTGCATTATAATTCAAAATTATTATGCTTACTAACGGTTTATTTTCCATTATACAACTAAACCATTTTTTATGGTATTTAGTTTTACGACAAAAAGACCATTCTTGAAATTAAAATAGATTTTTTAGTTAAACAGAAATTTGTGTTCCTTCACCTAGTAGCAATATCTTATCTTCTGGTTCATTCTCATTTCTTTTGATACTGCATTTTGAAGAAATTATGCTTTGTCTAATTGTTATTGACCCTTGAATCAAACAATCTGACATTATGATTGAATTTTCTATATCTATTGAAGATGATTTATCCACATTCTCAATAATCACATTATCGCCTATACTTGTATTTGGTCCTATGATTACTCCATCAGATATCTTACAATTTTTACCAATTATGGAGTTCTCATGAACTTTCGCACCTTTTTCAATTAATGTTCCTTCACCAATTTTTCTTTCGTTCAAATCAGCTAAAATCTGTGAATTTGCATTGATAATATCTTCAGGTGTTCCTGTATCTTTCCAATAATCAGTAATTATTTCATAACTAATTTTACAATTATTTTCTAGCAATTTCTGTAATGCGTCAGTTATTTCTAATTCATTTCTCCATGATGGTTCAAGATTTTTAATTACATCAAAAATTTTTGGTGTTAAAAAATAAATCCCTGTAACTGCAAGGTTTGACGTTGGATCCTTTGGTTTTTCTGTAATTTTTTTAATATTTCCATTTAATACATCTGCAATACCAAATCTTGATGGATTCTCTACTTCACATAGTAATAGTGTTGCATCTGATTCTGTATCCTCAAAATTCTTTCTATACTCTGAGATAGGTTTTTGTATAATATTGTCACCTAAAAATACCAAAAATTTGTCTTTTCCAACAAAATCTTTACAGAGACCTACTGCATGTGCAATTCCCCTTGGTTCATCTTGCTCTATGTATGTAATTTTAACACCAAATTTTTCACCTGAACCATAATAGTCAATTACTTTTTTTGAACCTAAGCCACCGATTATTATTGCAATTTCTGTTATCCCTGTTTCCTTAATTGAATTCAAACAATATTCTGACATTGGTTTATTTGCTATTGGTAACAGTTGTTTGGGACCTGTATGTGTTAAAGGTCTCAATCTTGTTCCATGACCTCCATGTAGAATAATTCCTTTCATTTTTATCATATTTTCTTCAATTAATTAGAATTTTTCCATGGAGTTGCATCTTGAACTATTCTGGATGACTCTTTCATAATCTCTGGATTATCTAAATACCATTCAACAGTCTTTTTTAATCCCTCATCAAAATTTGATTTTTGCTTCCATCCTAATTTATCTGAAATTTTTCTTGATGTCATGCTATATCTAAAATCATGTCCTGGTCTATCTTCAACAAATTCAATTAAATCTTCTGATTTATCCATAATTGCAAGAATTTTTTTTACGATTGTAATATTATCAATTTCATTATTAGCAGAAATATTGTATGATTCTCCGGAGTTTCCTTTCAAAAGTGCCATATTAACGGCATCACAATGATCTTCAACAAATATCCAATCTCTGATATTTTTTCCAGTACCGTAAATAGGAATTTTCATATTGTTATTTGCTAAAATTATTGTTTTTGGAATTAATTTTTCAGGAAATTGTCTTGGCCCAAAATTATTTGTGCATCGTGTAATTATTACATCCGAATTAAATGTTGTAACATAGGAATTCATCAATAACTCTGCAGCAGCTTTTGTTGCCGCATAAGGACTTGAAGGATTAAATTTTGTTTGTTCGTCAGCAGTTCCTTGTTCTAGACTCCCAAAAACTTCATCAGTAGATATTTGCACCATACGTTTTTTTTGTTTTGTAATTATATCTAAGATTGTAAATGCTCCTCGAATATTAGATACTAAAAATGGATTGGCATCATTGATACTTCTATCTACATGTGATTCTGCTGCAAAATTAACAATTGCATCACACTTTGAAATTTGTTCTTCCATGAATTTTTTATTGGAGATGTTTCCTTTGACAAAACTATATCTTTCTGAATCTTTTATTTTTAATAAATTCCTATAATCTGAGCCATAAAATTCCGCATCCACATTGATTATTTCATTATTATTGTCATTATCTAAAAATTTTAAAATGAAATTACTTCCAATGAATCCTAGTCCTCCAGTCACAAGTAATTTCATATATTAACCAATTTTCTAAACCTAATAAAATATTGTATGATTTCAATAGTGTCTTTAAATCCAAACTTTTATTGGTTAAAGTTGATAATTTTTTCAAATGAGTGATAAAAAAATTTCTTTATGGGATTTAGAAAAACATGAAACAAAAGATACATCTGATTCTCACATAAATGGTGAATTAATTGTTGTATGGCGTGATTGGGATAATCTGATTAAAGACCCTCCAAAAATGATTTACATTAATTCTATTAATCCTGGAGAAAAAAAAGGACCACACATTCATAAAAAAAGAACCACATATTTCTCATGTATCCGAGGAAAAATTCTTTTGGTAATTCAAGAAACAGATGGAACATTTCGCGAAATCACACTTGATTCTAAAAAACCTCAATTAGCATGTATACCAAATGGAATTGCTGCTGCACTAGTTAATACTGACAACAATTCTGCTGATGTTTTGGTTTTAGCCGACATTGCATGGCGACCTGATGATAATGAAATGGAAAATGTTTCTTTTGAAGGGTATGATTGGAGAATCTAGAAAAAATGATCTCCTGACACAGAACCTGATTCATTCAAATGAAAATAATACCCTTGAATATACGGATTATCTGCTTTAATGGTAATCCATCCTTCGTCTGACAAAAAATCTTTCAAATCTTGATGTTCATTTATAAAAATTCTTTCTTCAGAATTTGCTTTCAAAAATATTTTTTTAGTAATATTTCCATTGTTTTTCATTTGATAGAAATTTAATTCAATGTTTGCATCTCTGTGGTAATTTTTCATTGTTGAAAAGTTTCCAATTGTAATTACTGAATTTCTTTTTGGAAAAATTGGTGCCCAGTGAAAAGATCCTGGTTTATTTTCTATTAGTGGATTTCCCATTTTTGTATTAAAACATATGTTGCATGGAAGTTCTGATTTTAATCCCTCAATACCTACATTCAATCCGAATTTTATTCGGGCGGGAATCTTCTTTCCATTAAAATTAGTAATTATTTGTGAAGCATAAAATTCATCAGATAATTTATTTTCTCTTAATATTTTATTAAAATTAATCTCTATAAGTTTAGAATTTGATTGATTAATTTCTAAGAAATTAGGTTTATCAAAAACCATTTTTCCGTCTGAATTAAAAATTTGTATTTCAAGTTCGAAATTAGATGGTGAAAAATTTGGATATATCATTAGATTTGTAAACTGGTTATCTTTGTTGAAAATTGGTACATAAACCGTTGAATCATAGTGTTTGTCATTTACTCTGTTCCAGAAATCTGTTTCACTCAGACAATTTGTACAATCATAATATGAGTGGGTGAAACTCACTGAAGGAAATGATTTTTGAATATTTCCAACTAAAAATCTAGGATAAAACCCTTCGAAATTGTGTTTTAATGAAATTGATCCGTGATTACCATCTAAAAATTTTGGCAAATCCGGAATCTGTTCCCCAAACAAAATATGTTTTGTTTCAAATGGATTAATTTTATCTAGTTTAAAACTACCACTAAATTTTTGAGAATTTGAATTTGTAATAACATACTCAATACAACCTTCATTATTCACTAATGGTCCATTAACAAAAGAGAGAAATGAAGACAAATTGTCAGTTTCATAAATGTCGAATCCGGTTTCTGGCACCTTAAATTCTTCATTTTCATTAATGTCCTCAAAATCATTGTAGACCCTACCTAACGTATGAACACACGTATTGAATTTTTCATTAAAATATTCCAAGACAAGTGCAGGGTAAGGAAATACCATATCTCTGGTTGTATTAAATTCAGTCTCAATTGAACCAATAAACTCTGAATTATAATTTATCTTCTCTAAAAGTTCTTTTAGAATAATTGTGTATGCTTTTGTTTCATCAATTATCTCTAATTCTCTTAACAATGTTTTTCCAGATTTGTCACGCAAACTAATTGTCAGTGAAACTTCAGGAATTTTTCTTTTTAATAGCCAATAACCCAAAAAATGAATTTTTGTAGAATAATTTGGATTATGTATTACTGGAAATATGCCAGAGCTTCGTAGAATTGGTTTTTTTGTAAGAGTATTTTTTTCACCATATTCGTTTGTAGATTTAAGATGTGTGTAGTAGCTTTTCATACTGTATTTTTCCTCCTTGATTCATAAATCATACCATTGTAAATTGAATAGAAGGGCGTGAAACTTCGTGCGTCATATATCTAGAACCATGCCATGAATTTGGAGTCTCCGCAAAACAAATCCAACTATTATCTAAATCAGTTGGTTCAAAAACAATGGTTGATTCATCTTCTCCCTCAGAAATATACGTACCTCCAGGTGCCCCACTTGGCCAATCCTTTGCAAAGTAAATCAAAGTAGTAAATTTGTACTCGTAGTCTTCAGGTTTAACTCCAACATGATGTGAGTGTGGTAAATTAAAATCTCCTTTACGATTTAAAACAAAATTAAAACTTCTTAGTTTGGTTACTTTCAATCCTGTATATTCGCTCATCTTTTTTGCACATTCTTTTGAATTAATGTAGTGGAATAATTTATTCCATGACTTACTTACTGAATCATCATCATCATCAATGATGTTGTTAGCTTTACATTTTCCAAATTGTCTCTTTATTGATGATCTAGTGTAATCATCTGCTGAGTACCATTTTTCGTCTACTGCAGGAAATGTTGATAATAATTCTTCATACAGTTCTTGTTTAATTGGATTTTTTACAAATCCATATGGAAATGGCTTGTTGGTCTTGAATTCATCTGATTTCGTTTGTATGAAATCCCAATTTAGTATTGTTTCTGTCATTTTAATCCCCAATAATTATGTAATATCATTTCTTAAAATAGAATTTGTCATTTTATAGATTAATCCGGTTACAATTCCTTTGTAAAGTCTAGAAATAACTGGGGACAACATTGAATATTTTAAACTAATTTTCACATCTGCATTAATTGAAACTTTAGTTTTTATTGATTCTTCTTCAATAAACTCGATACTTAGATTTGTATTTTTAAATGGACCTTCAATCACATTACTGATTAAAACAGGATAATTTATTGTATGTTTAGTTTTTTGTTTTATTTCTATATCCTTGAGAATTGTTTTAAATGTCAAAATTTCTTCTGTTGTAATTACATCATTTGATTTTTCAATTATAGAAATATCTTTAATTTGCGCAGGACTAAATTTCTTGAAGTTCTCAAAATCAATTGCTAATTCAAATAATTTTTTTGAATTTGTTGGAACTGATAAATCTATTTGAAAATTAGGCATAAATGAATTCAAAAATCATTCCTTATAAAATATTGTTATAATTTCATACATTGGACTTATTTTTCCAAAAATAATTATTCACTATCTTTAGTTCCATACAAGTAACCTGCGATGTTACTTGAATTTTTACTATCTGAATCTCTATACATTGTACATTTGAAGCCAGATTCTTTAAGCTGTTTCAATAAATTTTCAACTTTGTATTTCCCTCTGGCTACATATTCAATTTTAATTCGTTTGATGTATTTCAATGCATCATCCGGAATAAAAAACTCGCATCCTTTACAATCCATTTTCAATAAATCTACTTGCTTGATATCATATTTCTTTAAAATGGAAGTTAAACTCATTCCTTGAACTTCGGATTTTCTTGCGTTTGGTCCATGTTTATTATAAACAAATGATGCACTTGTTCCAATATCTGTAGAGTTATCTCTATAAAATGTTAGTAGTTCGTCTTTACCTACTGCTGCATTTACTGGAGTGATCAATTTGGATAATTCTTCATTCAGGCCCAAATTTTTTTCCATTGCTTCGAAGTGCTCTTTTATTGGTTCAAACGCATATACTCTTGCACCCTTACTTGCAAAAAATAGTGGTGTATCACCACACTCTGCACCTGCATCGATTACAATTTTATTTTTAAAATCTATCTTGGAATTGATATGATGTAGACCTCTGATAAAAGTCTCAGTGATTGTGTTGTTAGTTTGAATATATCTAAGAAAAAATTTTATCCCTTCTCGATTTTCAATAATTTTCCTATCGTCTTGTGAATAAATTCTAAATGTTTTATCACGAAAATCATCGATGTCTTCATCATTAGAAACAAAATTTGCGCCATACTTGGGACCCCAATACAATAATTCAATCAGATTGCCATCTTCAATAGATAGTGGGTTAAACTCCACAGTAAATTCATTCATGAGATCGTTTCTTATCACAATCGTATTTTTTGAATCAATTGAGAATGATGTCGCATAAGTTAAAGCACCTAAAACGCATAGAAGATGATAATATTGTGAAGATTTGACTTGTAATGTGTCTCCATTATTGAATTTTATATTCAGATTTTGCCCAAAAACTATTCCTAGCATTAAAGAAGTTTTATTTTTAACAATTTTTCTTATGTATGGACCCATCAATGCAAGCCAATAAATCTGATTTAATATAGTCATAATTTATCTACAAAAATTAATTCCCCATAATCAATCTATCTTTCTAAAGTTTGCGTAAGCCATAATGCATGTTTGAATAGTTAGCGATAAGACAAATGATATGGCTATTCCTGTAACTCCGTATATTTGTCCTAGTGACAGTATTCCTCCAATTAATGTGGCTGCTGATACAGCTCTACTAACTAAAACCATTTTACTTTTTTGAGAACTGAGATATTTTGATAGATATATTTTATCAACAACTTGTGGAATAATTCCCAAACTAATTATCTGAATTGCAATTATTGCTTCAGTATACTTTTCAAAGAAAATTGGAATTATTGTTGGTGGAATGAGCATTCCAGAGATTGCTAATCCAATAGATATCAAAATTGCTATAAATTTTAATTTCTTATTTGGAACTGAATTTGAATCATATGTTAAGATGTATTTGAAAAAAATATTTGAAAATACCACAAGAACTGCCCAAAATTGTAATGCAAGAGCATAATTTCCCATTACAGTGAACCCTAAAATCGGTACCAGGATGATTTTATCTAAATGATGTCTAGAAACACCTAGTAAGTTTAAAGTCCAATTATTAATTATAAAACTAGAATTTGATTTAATTATTTCAAAATTGAATTTTGAATTTTTGATTCCTCTGTAAATAAAAATTGAAAAATGTATGTAAGAAATTACCAAAGCCGGTATAATTCCGTCAACCCCAAAAATATAGTAAAATGCTAATCCTAAGCCTACTGCTAAAATTTTTTGTATTATGATTGACTTGCCATAACTTGAGAATTTTTTTTTTGCCGATCAAATATGCAATTGCAAGATCATTTATGATGAATCCAATAACTAGTAATCCTACATCTATTTTCTCAGATAATATGAATACAATAATTGTAGCGATGCCACCAAAAACTAACGATAAAATAAAAAGGGTTGATTCAATTTTAATATTTTTTGCAGTAAGAACTGTAATGACATTCTGTGTGCCAATTAATGCGACAATAAACGCAAAACTTGCAATCGCAATAAAGAAATGTAATTCTCCATATTCTTCAACTTCTATTTGAGAGGCAATAAAAAACCAGAATACTGCTGCCATGCCCATTCCCACAACATCAGAAATACCAATCGTTGAGAGATCTTTCAAAATATTCTTTTTTGATGAATTATCCATTATTGATTGATTTTTTTGAATGAGACAAGTTATAGTTTTCTGATAACAAACATCATACGCCTTCAATATTGTAGCAAACTAATTAATTGACGAAAATTGGCTTATTTTGTTGGAAGAAACATACGTTTTTCTAAATGATATTGATTTTTCAAAAGAAGAAATTTCAAAATACACCTCATCAAATTTTTCAATTTTTTCAATGAATTACAAAGTGCATAAATTTCTTGAAAATCTCTCAGTCGAACATATTATTGCTGATGACCTTCTAGATGAAGATGATTCAGATCTAGTATTTGATAAAACTGTCAGTCTCTATGAATGGTACAAACAAAATGATGTTTTTGATAAAATGGACTTTCAAGGAATTAATTTATTCAGTGTGTTGGATGATACGGAATTTCACACATTCATGATAATAAAACTACGTGAAATCATTACACTACAAAAAATTTTAGAAAATAAATTACCCAAAAGAATTGTCGCTTCGAAACAACTAATCGATATTATACAGAAAATTATTTCTAAAGATGTTGATTTTGTTGAGATTCCAAGCTCTAAAGTAGATGAAATGACATTTGATCATATTGAAGTAAAATTTGATATTTGGAAGATTCCTGTGTCTCTGAAATTTTCAAGAAATTTTTACACAAGGGTAAAATCGTTGATTGAAAATATAATATGTTCAACAAACCACTTATGGGCTAGTGATTCAAAAGAAAAAAGTTCTGTCTTATTATTAGAATTCAATCCTTCACAGTACACTGAATTAATCAATCAGATCTCGAAAACTACTAATTCCCAAATTGTGATGTTTAATAATAGAAGATCTTCCATCTGGAACAAAAAATCAATTTCTGTACTAAAAAAATCAAATTCAAAAGTTCTAAGTACTTCTCACATTCTAAATAAAAAAGAATTACATTTCTTAGATGGTCAAAAGAAAAAATACTCAAAAATCTTAGATGAGATCTTATTGTCAATTGATACTTATTCAATTTTTTCTATTAAAAATATTCAATTCTGGAATCTAATTAAATCTGAGTTAATTCGAACATACAAAAAAAGATTGGATTGGTATCTTGAATTAATTTTTGGAACAAAAAAATTTTTTACTAATAATAAAATTGATTATGTATTATCCCTAAATGCAGTAGGAGAGACTGAAAAAACTGTTCTCAAACTTAGAAATAAAAATACCATATCTGTAATGCTGGAGCATGCATTTGCTAATTATACAAAAGAAATTTCTAGATATGATATTCTGAGTAGCTATACATTATTTCCTCATAAAATAGCTGTCTGGGGAAATGTTCAAAAAAAATATCTTACACAAGTACGAAATATCTCTGAAGATAGAATAATTGCTTGTGGAAGTCCAAGGCATGATAATTTCTTTAATGATTCTATAAATTATGATTCGTCAGGAAATGACACAATTTTATTATGTCCTAGACCAATTGTTGAAGTTGCTGGTCATTATGGTACCAATGCATTTACAACTTATGAATTAGTATTGAAAAAAGTCATACATCAACTGCGACAAATCAAACATACTAACATTATTGTTAAATTACATCCTGGTGATATAGAACACAATAATCTAATTAAAGATGTTATCCAAAAAATTGATTCTCAAATTCTTATTTCAAATACGAAATCAATTCATGAACTTATTTACGATTCAAAATTAGTTTTAGTAATTTCTCCGGATGGATTTGATCCTTCAACTGTGATACTTGAATCTATTATTCTCAAAAGACCTGTAATTAATCTTGTTCTAGATGATAAATTTTATGACTTTTCATATGAAAAACATAATGCTGTAATGTCTATATCTCCTGAAAATAATTTAGAAGAAGAAATACAAAAGATTTTGAATGATTCGACTTTTAGAAATGAAATTATAGAAAATGGCAAGAATTTTCTTAATGATTATCTTAGTAATCATAAAAATGCCGCTAAATCCCTTGCAAACGAACTTCTTAAACTACAAAATCATATTAATCATTTATAATATTTTTATGATGTCTTGAAATAAACCGAATATGAAAGTTAGATATCTTACTTCTGCATCGGTAATTATTGAGCATAAAAATACAAAAATTTTATGTGATCCCTGGCTCGTTGATGGTGAATATTATGGTTCATGGTGTCATTACCCTAAACTAGATTTTAAACCAGAAGATTTTGATAATGTTGATTTTATTTATCTAAGCCACATTCATCCAGATCATTCCAGCATCAAAACTCTGAAAAAAATGAAAAAATCTATTCCGATTCTAATTCATAATTATCATGAAAAATTTCTCAAAAGAATTATAGAATCATTAGGTTTTTCTGTAATTGAATTAGATCATGATAAAAGAATACATCTGAAAGATGAAATGTACATAAACATTTTAGCTGCAGATGATTGTAATCCTGAATTGTGTCATAAATATTTTGGTTGTTCGATTGTAGAAAATAATTTTGGTTCTACATCAATTGATTCAATGGCTGTATTTGATAATGGTGATGAAGTAATTGTCAATACAAATGACTGTCCATTTCTCTTAGCACATCAAACCACCTTGAAAGTTAAATCTCAGTATCCAAAAATTGATATGTTGTTAGTAGGATATACTTCTGCATCTGCATTTCCTCAATGTTTTCAAATATCTGACCATCAAAAGGCCCTCGAAAAGAAACGATTACAGCAAATGTATGTAGATTATGCGGAAAAATACGTCAATCTGCTAAATCCTCGTTATTTCTTACCCTTCGCGGGTAGATATGTTCTGAGTGGAAAACTATCTAGTCTCAATTCGAATAAAGGTGCATATGAGTTGGAAGAAGCCTTTGACTATTTTACTAATATCTCGGAAATTAATTCATCAAAAAATAAATGCATAATTCTCAATTCTCAAGAATATTTTGATATTTCATTGGGAAAACCTTCAAAAAAATACACGCCTATTAAAACAGAAGAAAAAAATAACTATATTGATGACGTTCTAAGCAAAAAAAAATTAGACTATGAAGATGAAAAGTTTCCGACTACTCAAGAAATAATTTCAAAAATACCTAAAGCTTATGAACATTTTGAAGAAAAACGTAAAGAATTACAATTTTCTTCCGAAACAAAAATCATTATTAGGATTTCTAACTCTGAAAATATTTTACTGTCATGTGATGGAGATGGATTCAAAATTATTTCTTTACAAGAAACTGAAAAAATTGAAAAATTTGTTAAACTTGAACTAGATTTGCGTTTATTAAAATGGATTTTAGATGGTCCTAGACATGCAGTATGGAATAACGCTGAAATTGGTTCTCATATTACGTATCAAAGGTATCCAGACAAATATGAAAGAGGATTATACTACTGTCTAAGTTATTTTCATTCTTGAAATTAATCAAATGTTAATTCATACGTATGTTGAATTAGTCTAAAACCATTTTTTTCAAAGAATTTAGCTGATTTGATATTCTTAGGATTGACATTTGCCAGGTAGCGAGTCTTTGGATTTTTTTCTAATATTTGTTCTAAAACCAAACTTCCTAATCCTTTAATTTTAATTGTTTTTAAAATAAAAATTCCTATTTCATTCATTTTACTAAGATAAACATTACCAACTTTTTTATTTTTATAATATATGATGTACCACTTTGAATAAGGTTTGGATAACACAAATTTTGTATGTTCACTGTAACTTGGCATTTTCTTATGTGATATGTTTATTTTAGGATCTCTTTCTTTTAATTGATTATAAAGAAATCTTATATCCGCCTTTGTCACATTCTTAAGTTCTAAATCTTGTATATCCATGATTAATATCTTTTAATAATGATTGTATAAGTATTCCATTATGAAAATTTTTTCAATTGCTGAAATTGGTTCTAATTGGGAAGGAAGTTTAACAACTGGCAAAAAAATTATTAAAAAATGTAAAGATGCTGGAGCTGATGCTGTAAAATTTCAAATGTGGAGAGCTGAAGATCTTTATCCATCTCATCCATTATTGAAACAAATTAAAAAAACTGAACTGACTCCAAAAATTGCTGCTAAATTTAAAAAATTTGCAGATGAGATGGACATTGATTTTTTTTGTTCGGTCTTCTACCCTGACGCTGTTGATTTCCTAGAATCACTTGAAATAAAACAATACAAAATTGCATCAAGAACATGTATTCTAAAAGATCCACTTTCCTTAGAAACTTTATCTGCTGTCAACAAGACTAGGAAACCCGTAATTGTTAGTATGGGAATGGGCGGAAACAGAAAGTTTATTGAAAAGACATTATCAAAAAATAAAACCACTTTTTGTTATTGCATATCTGATTATCCTCTTCAAATTGAAAAAATGAATTGGAAAAATGCACTGAAATATACTGGATTATCAGATCATACTCTAGGCATATCTGTTCCAATACTATTCTCTGGCTTTATGAAACTTCATCATCAAAAGAAAATAATTATTGAAAAACATGTCAAACTAACTGATTCTAAGAGTCTTGATGCATCAACATCTCTTGATATCTCTCAATTCAAGCTAATGAATCAATCTTTACGAAGTATTGAAAAAATCAAAAATTTTTCCTGAAGAATTATTTTCCATGTTTTCTTTTTAGAAATTCGGCATCTTTCTCTCTTGATATTTTAATACCTTGATTAGGATCTATACCTGAATTTATATCTTGAAGTAACGGTTCTTTTGACAAAATCTCCAAAACATCATTCTTCAAAATTGGTTTATTCTTAATTCTCTCAATAATTGAAACTAAAAACTCAAAATCTTTTTTTTCATCTAAAGTCCAACGCATATCTGATAAATCAACATCATTCTTTACATTTCCAATACGAAATCCATCATTGTTAAAAATAAATTGTGTAACATGTTCTCTCTCAGATGGTAATTCTGAATTTTTCCACATTTTTTCTAATGTCTCTCTTGAAAAAATCTCAACGTCCAAACCCTTTGGAAATGTACGTGGAAACGTATTTGTTACATAATCGAATTTCCCTGATTCAAATTCTTCAATAATCTGATCTATTATATGAGGATCAATTAATGGACAATCTGATGTAATCCGAACTATTACATCTAATTCAAATTTTTTTGCACATTGAAAATATCTGTCCAAAACATCATTCTCGCTACCTCTGAAACTCTTACAACCATTTTTTTTCGAAATATCTACTACTACATCATCATCTTTCAATGATGTGGTTGCAATAATTATCTGCTCAATTTTTTTTGAATTTTTTACTTGGTTAATAACGTATTCTAAAACCTTGTATTCTTTATCTAAATTCTGTAAAATCTTTTTTGGAAATCGTGTTGAATTTACTCGTGCTTGAATTATACATCCAATCAATAAATAATGTTTATTTCATTTCTTATTAATTCTATTAATCACTTGTATGAACGCATGCCTATTGTTCTTTCTTTATCTCTTCCCAAACTTCATTTTTATAATTCCCTTCATTATCCTTTGTCCACATATTACCTCTAAATTTTTCAGCAGTTTCCCAAAACTCGTCAATTGAGATATCAATATAATTACAAAAATTCAAGACATATTCGTCAGAACATTTTCCATCATATTGAAGCACCAAATCAATTGCCTCATTTCTATTAATGTCGCCTTCTCTAATATCATAACATACATGGTCCATACATTGTCCAAAACCAAACTTGTAAAATTTCAATAATTGATTCACTTGAGCTAAATCTGAATCTAATGCAAAATATGGATTGTACGTTCCAATAGAATTTGGGTCAAAACCTGATTCTCTTTTTGATAATCCATATTTCTCTGAAAACTGTGCATTATGCTTTTGTGAATATTCTTTAATAAAATAATTTAACCAGATTCCAACAACGCCCATTTCTTCTAATTTTTTCCTATCATAATGAAACCAAAACAAATCTTCTTTTGTAACTCCGTCTACTTTTGAATACGATTCCCATCCAGATGACAATGTTTGTAATTCGTTGGCTTTTAATGCATTTGAATCTGTACCAACTCCTGTAAGTCTTGTACCAAGAATTAATCCCGGATTCTCTCCTTGTATTATTAGGGGAATATTGAATTTTTCTGCTATGATGTATGTTGATGAAAATAATGCGAATTCAGTAGGCTTTACAGGATTTAAATTTGAAAAAAAATCATGCTTAATTAGCTTCTTCATTATCTTGGGATTTGGTCTAATTGTCACTACATCAAATCCTAAATTTTTTAAATTTTCAATATTCTTTTCACCTATTTCTGTAATGTTTTCTGGTTGATAATTCACTAGAAGACATCTCAGTCCAAATCTATCTCTAGCAGTAACGGCCTGAAAAGTACTATCTTTCCCACCACTAACTCCAATTGCACAATCGTACAATGCATTCTTTGTTTTACCTTTTTCAAGTATTTTAATTAATTCTGATTCACGTTCATTCCAGTTCAGTTCTGTTTTTTCATGTTCCCACAAGCATGCTCCACAAACTCCTTCTTCATTAAAAAAAATCCCTGGTCTTGTGTCTGGCTGAATACATTCTTTACATATGCGCATTAATCTGAATTATTATAGTCACTAATATAACATATAATCCAAATGTGTCCAAATTCTTATATCAAATAATTCCTTACCTTGAAAAGAGTTGTAATTAATATTAATTAGATCGTACAACATATTTTGTCATGAAAAAAACTTTCATTAAATTATTTGATCCAATCATTGATCACAATGAAAAAAACAGCCTTAACAAAGTGTTAAAATCACATAACTGGGCATCTGGAGCAGGTTCAAATTTTGTAAATACTTTTGAAAAAAAATTTGTTAAATTCATTGGTTCAAAAACAGGAGTAACTGTGAACAGCGGTACTGCTGCATTACATTTGGCAGTTTCAGCAATTACAAAAAACAGTGGAGAAATCATTATTCCCTCTTTATCCTTTGTTAGCACTGCTCACTGTGTTACGTATTCTGGGCACAAAGTGATATTTGCTGATATTGATCCACAAACTGGATGCATAGATATTGATGATGTAAAAAATAAAATTTCTAAAAAGACTAAAGCAATAATACCTGTTCATTTTGGTGGCCTTGCATGTAATTTAAAAGACATTATGAATCTAGCCAAAACGTATGGTGTACCAATAATAGAAGATGCTGCACATGCAGCTGGTACAAAGTATGATGGAAAAAATATTGGAACTCATGGTGATATGGTCTGTTTTAGTTTTCATCCTGTGAAAAATCTAGCAATGCCAAGTGGAGGATTAGTTGCTATCAACGGAAAAAAATCACAAGAGACTAAGAAAAATATTCTTTCTACAAGATGGTGTGGAATAACTGATAGAGTTGAAACTAGTTATGATGTGAAAAACCTCGGCTGGAATTACTATATGAATGAATTTTCAGCGGCAATTGGTCTTGCACAACTATCTAAGCTTACTAAATTAAATAATATTAGAAAAAGTATTGCTAAGGAATATCATAAAAAACTAAACATTGATTCAAAAATGCCTTATGATAAAGATTGTTCATATCATTTCTATTGGATTTTAGTTAATGATCGTGATAAAATCAGAAAAAAATTAAAAAATAAAGGAATTGAAACTGGAACCCATTACCAACCGATTCATAAAATGAGCTACTACTCACAAAAAAATAAAATTCCTCTTACTGAAACGTTTAGTGAAAATATTATTTCGCTCCCTACGCATCCAAATATAACAAATTCAAATTTGCAGTTCATCGTTGAAGAAATTAACAAAATAATCTAGATGAAATCTGTAGAAATCTTAATAGGTCATTTTTCTATTGTTTGATTATTGTGAAACCTCTGATTACATTTGTTAATCATGCATCAGTAATTTTCTCGCATGGTGATGTTACTCTGATAACTGATCCATGGATTTCTGGTCCAGCTTTTAATGATAGTTGGGAATTGATCTCACAATCGAAATTACAAATACGTGATTTTGCAAAAATTACTCATATTTGGTTTTCTCATGAGCATCCTGATCATTTTTCGCCCAAAATACTTGAATCTATTCCTGAAGAAATTCGAAAAAAAATTACAGTTCTTTTTCAAGATACGTTAGATCATCGAGTTTCCAAAAAATGTAAACAACTTGGTTTTAATGTAATAGAACTGAAGCATGGTAAACCATACGAAATTACGAAAGATTTCAAAGTGATTTGTAAACCTTATCTTCTATATGATTCGTGGTTGTATCTTGAAATTGAAAATTTCAAAATTTTAAATTTAAATGATTGCGGAGTTGATAGCGTTCCTCAAGCAAAATACATACATGATAAAATTGGTGATGTTGATTTATTATTAACTCAGTTTGGTTATGCTGCTCATATTGGTGATCCACAAGATAAAAACCTGAGAAAGATAGCATCTGAAGAAAAATTGAATAGAATTAAAATTCAAGCAGACGTTTTTCACACAAAATATACTATCCCGTTTGCAAGTTTTGTTAGATTCTCACACGTAGACAATAATTACATGAATGATGAAATGAATACAATATCTTCTGTTGAGAAATATATAATTAAAAATACTAATTCAACTCCCGTAATATTGTACCCTGGAGATGAATGGGTGATTTCTGAAAATCATGAAAATGCGAATGCAATTAAATCATATGAAAATGATCTCTCAAACAATAACCCACTTTTTGATAAATCTCCACAAATTCCAGTAGATCAATTACAACTAGGGGCACAAAAATATCTTGAAAGAATTCATCAAAAAAATAATTGGACATTCATTTGCCTCTTACATAAGATGAATTTCTTCAAAACAGCAAAAATTTATCTTAAAGATTTAGATCAGCCAATAAAATTTAATCTTATAAACGGCATTGACAAATCTGATTTCCTTAAAAATGATGCTGACATAATTACTGATTCTGATAGTCTTGCATTTGCATTAAAATTTGATTATGGTGCAGATACTCTGTTGGCTAATGCCAGATTCAGAACATCTGGTGGTAGAACAATGAACTTTTTTAGATTGTTTATGATTGGGACATTAAATAATAATGGTAGACGTTTCCCATTTGGCATAATTGGTTTCTTATTAAGAGAAAAAAGTATGTGGAAAACACTATTTATCGAAGCCATTCTTGGAAAGTATGATTTCAAATAAACCCCGTATTGCAATCTCATTGCGTATTGTCAAGGCTCAAAATTATGATGAAACTCGTGATGCGTTAAGTCATGATTGGCCACAATTCTTAGAAAATCTTGGAATTATACCAATTTACATTCCAAATAATTTATCAAATGTAAAAAACTATCTTTCTGCTTTTGAAATTGAAGGTTTAATACTTTCTGGAGGAGATAATCTCGGAACAGATCCTATTAGAGATAAAACAGAAACTGAACTTTTAGAATATGCCATTTCCAAAAACATTCCAATACTTGGAATTTGTAGAGGTCTTCAGCTAATCAATCAGTATTTTGGTGGTAGCCTAACAGAAAATAATACTGATTTGCATGTAGGAACAAAACATAACTTGGATATTGTTGACAAAAAATTAGAAAAAATCCTAAACTCTTCAGAAATCAATACTAATTCATTTCATAGAAATACTATTCTTGATTCTGATTTGAGTTCAGAATTGACCCCGATTGCAATACATAGAAAAGACAATACTGTCGAAGCTGCATTGCATAATACCTTGCCAATTATCGGATTAATGTGGCATCCTGAGAGAGGATCTGAAAATTCTGATAGGGAAATAGTAAATAGTATTTTTAAAAAGAGACTTTTCTAGGGAATTAATCTTGAATGTAATAATTTTAGCGGCGGGAAAAGGTGAAAGGCTAAAACCATTAACAAATGAAACCCCAAAATGTCTAGTCAAATTATTTGGAAAATCATTACTTGATTGGCAAATAGAAACATTCACAAAATTAGGACTTTCCGATATAACAATAATTACCGGCTTCAAAAGTGAATCCATAAAACAACCAAATATAAAAAAAATTGTTAATAGTCGATTTGATTCAACTAATATGGTTGAAACTCTTTTTTGTGCAAAAGATGAGTTAAAAAATGAAACAATTGTTTCTTACGGTGACATAATATTTGAAGAAAAAATTATTCAAAAATTAATTAATTCTAAATCTGATATGTCGGTAATTGTTGATGAAAAATGGCATGATGTGTGGAAACTAAGATTTGAAAATCCACTTAATGATGCTGAAAGCATGAAAATCAATGAAAGCGGAAATATTACAAATTTAGGTCAACCTGTTTCTAATATAGATGAAATTCAAGGTCAGTTTATTGGATTGATGAAATTCAAAAATAAAGGAATCTTAGACTTGAAAAACTACTACGAGGAAGCAAAAAAATTATCAAAAGATAATAACAATCCATTAAATCCGACTTTGCCTTTTGAAAATTCCTACATGACTGATCTTCTCAATTATCTGATTTCTGTTGGGTGTGAATTAAAAGCAATAAAAATCCAAAATGGGTGGTTAGAATTAGATTCTATAAGCGATTATGAATTGTATAAAAATCTACACCAAAAAAACTCTCTAAAAAATTTATTTTCTTTTCAAACTAATGTGGCTGGATAAATTTAAAACACGAGTTAAATTAAAAATTTTGTAAAGAAAATTGACACATAAAAAAATAATTTTTGTGACTTTGGATGGATTTAGAAAAGATAAGGTAGATTTTTGTCCTACACTGAAATCATATGCTGACGAAAGTATTGTTTTTTCAAATATGATGACTGTTGCTCCTTATACTCTGGCTGCACACCATGCTATGTTCTCTGGAATGTATCCTTCTAGAAATGGAGTTAATGCATATTACAATATGTTTAGATTTAAAAAAAATGAAATACAAACAATTCCACAATTCCTCAGTGAAATTGGATTTTACACTTGCTGTGATATAATTAATGATGTTGTTATTCCTACTGAAGGTTTTGATGAAGTAAATATTTTTGATGAAAAAACAGTTGATTTTAAAAAACATCATTCTGAAGTTATTAAAAAAATATCTACACATGAAAAATTTTTCTTATTTTTACATTATACTGAACCCCACAAAAATTATGTTGTAGATATTGTTCAAAAATACAAGGATAAAGAAAATAAAGACGAATATTTTGCACAAAGGGAAGAAAATGATGCACGATATACTTCATACATGTTCCAATTAGATGAATATGTAAAAACTATCTTACAGACAATTCGTGATTGTGAAATAGAAGATGAAACAATTGTAATTTTTGAAGCTGATCATGGTACTGGTGTAGGTGAGAAGCATGGTGAAATGTTTTATGGTGCTTTTGTTTACGATTCCACCGCAAATGTTTTTTCATTAATACATATTCCTAAAACTGAACCAAAAATTATTAATTCTCAGTGCCAGAATATTGATTTCTTTCCAACCATAGCTGAAATGACATCTTATCCAAAAGAAAAATTAGATCCTCGTGTCCAAGGGAATTCACTTTTTCCATTAATTAATGAAGAAAAACTCGAAGAAAAACCATCATTTATTGAGACTGGCGGTTTATACGGTCCTTGGCCATCTCCAAAAAAACATAATGTTTTTGCCATACGATTTCAACAGAAAAAATTAATTTTTAATGATACGCCAGAAACTTGGGAATTTTATGATCTTGTTGATGATCCTAATGAGGAAAAAAACCTATATGATGATAAAAATGAAATCATTGGAATTTTAAAATCAAAATTGATCTCACATTTACAAGCAAATAACATTCAGACAAATATATCATAAAGATAAAATATACATAATTTTCATCAATTTTTGTGAAAACATTATTTCTGATACGACATGGAAAGGCAAGCCTTGAAGGGAGCGATCGTGAACGTGGATTGACAGAAGAAGGAATTGAACATGCAAAACAAATTTCTGATATTTTGCAAAAAGTAGAACCAAAAATCCAAAAAATATTCACTAGTCCGTTAAGAAGAGCTATTTTGACAATTGAACCCTTTTCACAGGCAACAAATTTGGAAATTAAAATTATTGAAGATCTACATGAAAAAATAACTGGTGATACTGAAGGAAGAAACCTTAATGAGGAGAAAAAGAAAATGTGGGAAGACTTTGATTCAAAATTACCTGGTGGCGAATCCAGTTCTGAAGCTACTCAAAGAGCATTATCTGGCTTAAATTCAGCCTTAAACGATTTACCTGAAAATGGTTCTGCTGCTGTACAATGCCATGGAACCTTGATTGCTTTGATACTTCACAATTATGATCCATCATTTGGATTTGATCAATGGAAATCTATGACCATGCCAGATATTTATCAAATTAATTATGATGGTGAAAAAGCACAAGTTATACATATAGGCTGTGAAAACATTGAAACATTCAAGATTGGTGATAAATAAAAAATGGTTTTAGACGTTGATAAAAAATATTTGAAAGAACATCAGTACAAAAGTAGTGGAAATCTTGAAGCACGTATAGCAATTCATCAAAAATTCCGAACAAATCCTGAGTCATTTCATACATGGGTATGGAATAATCTCAAAATTGATAAACCAATCAAAGTCCTTGAAGTTGGATGTGGAACTGGTCAATTCTGGGTTGAAAACTACTCTAGTTTGCCAGAGAATTCTCATTTGACTTTGACTGATTTTTCTGAAGGAATGATCGAGAAAATTAGTTCAAAATTGGAACATAGTAATATCAAATTTGAAGTTGCTGACATTGAGAATTTACAATATGAAGATAACACATTTGATTTAGTTATGGCCCATCATGTAATTTATCATGCATCTGATAAGGATAAAGCTATTTCTGAATTAAAACGGGTGACAAAATCAGGCGGAACCATTTCTATTACATCAAATAGTGAAAAACACATGCTTAATGTTTATACAATTTCTCATGATATTGATAGCAATTATTCAATGGTTCGAAATATTGATGGATTTACAGAAGAAGATGCAGATAAAATACTACCTTCACATTTTGAAACTTTCCAAAAAGAAATTTATGAAGATCTTCTAAAAGTAACTGATTCAGACTTTATGCTCGAATATATTAAATCAACAACAGAACCTCGTAAAATGGACTTGAAGGAATCATTTTATGATGAATGGGCTAAAATTGTTAAAGATGAAGTAGGTGAAAAAGGATTTTTTGGTATATTGAAACGTTCACCAAATTTCATTTGTAAAAAAAATTAGTTATTCTGAAACACTAGAAATCTTCTTTCAGGAACATTCACTGGATATTCTGATTTTACCATCTTTTCTTCTAATAAAGTAAATTCTTTCTCAAGAATTATTCGTTTTGGCTTGAATAACTCTGGATCGTATGTATCTGGTGAGATTGTCTCCCACATTAAATAACCACCTTTATTCAATAATGCTTGGATCTTTTTTATGTATTCCTCAAATGTAAATTCTGTATTCCCATCAATCGTGTCATCATTTGCCAATGAAAAAATTATATCATATTTTCTGGTTGTTTTAAAATCTTCAAATCTGGACGCAAATAGATCCACATTATTCACGTTCAAAAATTTTTGTGTGTCTTTTCCGATGTTTACAAGATATGGGTTTATTTCTACACCATCAACATGTTTCAAAAATTTTGATAAATGTAAAACAAGAAAACCACAATTACATCCTATGTCTAGTGCAATTTTTTCATTTGTCATATATTTTGTAATGTCGTATCTCTCTAGTCTTTGCTCAGTTGGACGACATCCTGGTAATTTTATCTCATCGAATCCTTGATAGAAACCCATCTGTTGCGCATAAACAAAACTTTTCCAATTAGATTTTTGTTCGGATATGTGATGTTCAAGTTTCTTATGTAATTCTACTAATTCTGGTTCCAATTCAGTCATTTCTATGTTAGATGTATCCTAGTTGTTTTAATTTTTCTTCTACCAATTCATCTTCGGATTTCTTACCTGATTCCTTTTGTATTTCTAATGCTTTTTCTAAAATATGATCAACGTACTCATCAACTGATTCAAATCCTAAAATTGGATCCTTAATTTTCAATTCTATTGCATCAAAAATACTCTTTTTTAGATTTATTGGTTTTGTTTCTGTCATATCGTGAATAATTCCTACTTTCATATATTCTTAGATGTGTTTAAAATCATAACGTTCCTTAATGAAATCTATTGATTTTACTGGTGTAGGATCCATCTTTAGTAAAGTTGCTTTGTATATGCTAGTGTAATCTAAAATATAGATTAAATTAATTAATTTAGAAAATATACTCTCTTCTTCTGATACTACTTCTTTATATGAAATCTTCTTGTCATCAAAATATTCTTTCAAAATGACCCATCTTCTTTTTGTTTGAGGATGATCATCTTTTCCTCTAATGAAAATTGGTTTACTTGTTGAATTTTGTTCCCATGCCACAATTCCATTATGACAAGCTTCTATCAAATCTTCATTAATTACGTGCATTTTAGAATTTTCTTGTAATGAATTTTTGAATCTAATTGCAGCTGCTTTTAATCCATATGGATAATAAATGACAGGAGTTGATTCTAACCACTCTGCTAGTTCAAGTGCTTTATTTGAATTAGATAAGTTTCCTGACCAAATATTCTTCTTTGTCTCTTCCAAACTTTCTAATGTTTTTCTCATCTCCTTTTCTCTTATTTTTACAATATTTTCTAAAATCTTTAAAACTGGAAATAAAAAATTCACAAATGAAACTCGAGGAGAATTTATCATCTCAAGTTCATAAAAATCAATTTTTCTCTGTTCACAATATTTTTTCATTTTTCCACCTGATGAAAATGCAATTGTTCTACATCCTGTCTCATATCCCTGCTTTAATGCTGATAATGTTTCTTCAGTATCTCCGGATATGCTGATTGCAATAAGTAAAGTATCTTTGTCAACATTTGCTGGAAGTGTATATCCTTTGATAACTGATACGTGAATTTTTTCTTTTGATAAAATTGATGCAATAAAATCCCCTAATGCTCCTGAACCTCCCATCCCACAAACTGCTATTCGATTAACTTCATCATATGAGGAATTTACTTGTGTTTTTTCATATGATTCTCTTGCAATTTCCGGCCATTTATCATATGTTTCATACATTTTTTTGACATCGAATTCTTGCAAATCTTTAAGTTCCATAATTAAACTCTTCAATGAATTATTGTAAAATACTTACCTACTCGTTCATATCATTAAAAAATAATAATATACGCCTAATTCTCTGAAATCCATATGAGCCTAAAAACTGTTGAATGGAAAAATAATTCTGTAGTGATGATTGACCAAACAAAATTACCAAATATTCTAGAATATGTTACATATACTGATTTTAATGATGTTGCTGATGCTATACGAACATTGGTGGTTAGAGGTGCACCTGCAATTGGTGTTTCTGGGGCATTTGGTCTTGCTTTAGCTTCCTTGCAAAGTAATGCTACTGAAAAAAATGAATTAATTTCATACATGGAAAATGCAAAAAAAATCCTATTTGAAACAAGACCTACCGCTGTAAATCTTGCATGGGGATTAGACAAAATTATGGAGGTAGCAAAACAATCTACTAATGTAGATCAAATAAGAATTGATGTGGTCAATCATGCCAAAAAAATGGCTGAAGATGACATACAAATCAATATGACCATGGGAAAAAATGGTTCAGAATTATTTGATGACAATGATACAATTATGACTCATTGTAATGCAGGTGCATTAGCTACTGTCGGTTATGGCACTGCATTAGGAGTAATTCGTGCTACAAAAGATAGTGGTAAAAATGTCAAAGTTATAGCTACTGAAACTCGTCCAATTCAACAAGGTTCTAGATTAACTGCTTTTGAATTAAAGCATGATGGAATTGATGTTAGTCTAATTCCTGACACTGCAGTTGGTTACTCAATGGCTAACGGTTTAGTTGATAAAATTGTTGTTGGAGCAGATCGAATTTTAAGAACAGGTCATGTTTATAATAAAATTGGAACCTATCAAGTAGCTACCATGGCAAACCAACACAAAATTCCATTTTATGTTGCAGCACCACTCTCTACATTTGATATGGAAAGTAATCCTGAAGATGTAATAATTGAACAACGAAAGGGTTCTGAAGTGACTGGAATTGGCGATAAAAAAACTGCACCTGATGGAATTGATGTAATTAATCCTGCATTTGATATGACTCCTCCTGAACTAATTGCTGGAATAATTACTGAAAAAGGCGTTGCAAAAACACCCTTTGAAGAATCCATAAAAAAATTATTCCAAGCTAATTAACATCAAGTTTTTATTCATTTCATGTGACTTTTTTTTATGAGTACTGTTAAT